>FWPU01002221.1_pt1 | contig 54907 bp, 48 predicted proteins | sample 2228361 | NCBI WGS metagenome assembly FWPU01 (sample SAMEA103939777, study PRJEB20133) | metagenome | reverse complement strand
CTTGTATGCCCGACAGCCAAACGTTGGTCTTTTCGATTCTAAAGGGATACATGAAGGACGATTCGTAACAATAGGTATTAAAAGGAGATTTCTAATGGCTGTTCCAAAGAAAAGGACCTCAAAATCAAGAAGAGACAAGAGAAGGACCCACAAGAGGCTTTCTCTGCCGACGTTTGTCATGTGCCCTCAATGTAATGAGCCGACACAACCCCACCACATATGTCCGCACTGCGGAACCTATAAAGGACAGGAACTTGTACAGGTTAAGGAATGAGCGTGCGGAGACTGTGCTGCACAATGCGGATGGATGCGGTACTCATGGCACGTTGTTCTCCCAGAGGAACGATATGTGTTGTTTACGGGTAGCTTACTATCATATGACAACAGGAGGGGCTTTGAGGTATGGATATTTCTCTTGATGCAGTTGTACAAAAGGTCAAAGAGATTATTGCCCACCAATTCGACTTGAAGGCAGAGGACATCAAAGGAGATGCGGAGTTCAAGAAGGATTTGGGGGCTGACTCACTGAGTATGGTCGAGATGGCAATGGCAATTGAAGATGCGTTCGAGACCGAAGAGATTTTTTCTGATGACGACCTTGACAAGATAGTCACTGTGCAGAACGCCATTGACCATGTATTCACGTATTTTACGCGCAAAGGTGCGGCGAGCTAAGGACAGAGGGGACGAAAGGACGTAAGGACGTAAGGGTATGATTTTCGCTGTTGCCTCAGACCATGCAGGCTTTCGGGTCAAAGAGATTGCAAAAGGAGTTCTTGCTGAAAAAGGCATCGAGGTCAGGGATTATGGCACTTATTCAGAGACATCCGTCGATTATCCTGACCTCGGAAGGAAGGCAATAGCGGCAGTAGTCAACGGCGAGGCAACTTGTGGACTTCTCGTGTGTGGTTCAGGAATAGGAATGTCCATTGTTGCCAACAAGTTCCCTGGAATACGAGCTGCACTCGTCTGTGATGCATATGCCGCCGAGATGTCGCGAAGGCACAACGACGCAAATGTACTGGTGCTTCCTGGCTGGAAGCTCAAGGAAAGGCATGAGATAGAAGGGATCATCATGGCATGGCTTTCAAGCACATTTGAGGGAGGGCGGCACCAAAGGAGGATAGACAAGATCCGGGATATTGAGCGTACCGTGTGTGGTCATCGTGGACCTGGTACAGACCCGCCTTGAATGGATACATCGCGCACGGAGGCGATCTGCCATTTCCAAAAAGTTGCCTACAAACCGCAGCCGGCCTTCCTGGGAGGATTATTTCCTAAAGATCGCACAACTCACCGCTGCTAGGTCTACCTGCCTAAGGAGACAGGTAGGTGCGTTGTTGGTAAAAGACAAGAAGATTCTGGCCACAGGCTATAATGGTGCGCCCGCAGGCAGCGCCCATTGTGAGGAAGCTGGTTGTATACGACAGCGCCACAATATCCCTTCGGGGGAAAGGCACGAACTGTGCCGAGGGCTCCATGCTGAGCAAAATGCGATCATTCAGGCAGCCTACCACGGGGTGAGCATCAAGGGGGCAGAGCTGTTTTGCACGAACTTCCCGTGTAGCATCTGTTCGAAGATGCTTATTAATGCGGGGGTGAGAGCAATATATTATCTGGAGGGTTATCCAGACGAGTTGGCTCAATCGATGATCGAAGAGGCCGGTATTACAACACACAAGGTATCGCTCTCTTGAGAAAAGGAAATCACCGCTTATGAGATGTCCTTATTGCACAGATCTCCGGAACAAGGTAATCGACTCCCGGCTCACCAAGGATCACTACGTTATACGCCGACGAAGGGAATGCCTGTCGTGTGGAAAGCGATTTACCACGTATGAGCGCATTGAAGAGATACTTCCCTTGGTTATAAAGAAAGATGGCAGACGAGAGCCTTTTGACCGGAGCAAGATCGTAAGCGGTATGAAAAAAGCCTGCGAGAAAAGGCCAGTGAGCATCACTACTATTGAACGAGCAGTTGAAAAAATCGAGCAGAGCCTGCAGGAGAAAGGGGACAAGGAGATAGAAAGCTCCAAGATAGGCGAGAAAGTAATGGAGGCCTTGCACGAGATAGACGAGGTTGCCTATGTACGGTTTGCGTCTGTGTATAGGCAGTTCAAGGATATCACCGACTTTATGAAAGAGGTGAGTTCACTCTTACAGAAGGGAAGGGGTGGCCAGCGAGATGCGACATAGGGATGACGCATCATACATGGAACTTGCGTGCCGGCTCGCCTTGCGTGGTCGTGGTTCTGCGCGGCCAAACCCTATGGTGGGTGCAGTACTCGTCAAAGATGGTGTCATTATAGGTACAGGGTATCACAAGCGAGCTGGAGAGGCACACGCTGAGGTGGTTGCCATCGACCATGCAGAGGCCAATCCTGAAGGCGCGACGCTCTACGTAAATCTCGAGCCATGTTGTCATTATGGCAGAACGCCCCCCTGTACTGAGTATTTGTTGTCGAAAAAGATTCAGAGAGTGGTAATCGGGACGATTGATCCAAATCCATTGGTAAATGGAAAAAGTGTCGAATATCTCCGTGCGAACGGAGTAGAGGTGAACTGCGGGGTTCTAGAAGAACGGTGCAAGAAAGTGAACGAGGTCTTTTTCAAGTACATACGTACGGGCAGGCCGTTTGTCGTGCTGAAGGCAGCCATGACCCTTGACGGCAAGATTTCCTCTTCTGCCCATGCATCGCGATGGATATCCTCTGAACACTCTCGTCATCGTGTACACAAGCTTCGCAATAGTGTGGATGCAGTAATGGTCGGGATAGGAACGGTCCTGGCTGACGACCCACTGTTGACTGTGCGCGGCTTAAAGAGGTCGCAGAACCCGGTAAGGGTTGTTTTGGATTCACGCCTCCGAGTGCCTGTGGAGGCCCAAGTGGTTAAGACGATCGGCCAAGCTCGCACCGTGGTGGCAACGACCGAGCACGCCCCGCCTGAACAGATTGAGCTGCTAAGAGACAAGGGGGTCGAGATACTTGTGTTCGAGGCTGATGCTCGAGGCAGGGTGCCTATGGACGCAGTGCTCACCCAGCTCGGGAAACAAGGTGTGCAATCGGTGCTTATAGAGGGCGGGAGCGAGGTCTTCACAGATGCTATAGAGTATGGCCATGTAGACAAGCTTATCGTGTATATTGCACCCCTTTTGTTAGGGGGAGCTGCTGCTCCGAGTTTTTTTGAGGGGAAAGGGATAGAGCACCCCTCGCAGGCGATCAGAATCACTGCAATAGAGGTACGACGCTCAGGTCCTGATATCTGTGTCGAGGGATATCTCCAACAGAATTGCTCATTGGTCGGTCATGAGGGGATCAACGAATGTTTACCGGGATAGTCGAATGCATGGCAAAGGTGATCCTGGTGCAGCAACGAGGAGGTATCCTACTGCTTGGGCTGGAAGTCCCTTTGGACCTTTCCGACACAAGGGTCGGGGATAGCTTTTCTATTAACGGTGCCTGCCTTACTGCGGTGAGGCTCGCAGAGAGGAGCGTCGATTTTGAGGTGTCTAAAGAGACCTGCGAGCGGACCACGTTGGGATCGCTCCGGGTGGGTGCTTTGGTAAATGTGGAGCGGTCGTTGAGGGTTACAGATCGGATCGGTGGACACCTTGTGACGGGTCATATAGACGAGACCGGGGAGGTGGTCGATGTCGTGAAGATACCCAAGGGAACTAGACTAACGGTGCGTGTCGGACCTAAGGTGAAGCACTACCTAGCTGAAAAGGGTTCGATTTGTATTGATGGTGTCTCACTCACCGTTGGTGAGTGCGGGAAAGATTGGTTCGTAGTACACCTTATCCCCCATACCTTGAAATCTACTACATTACAGTACCTCAAGCCTGGCGACCGGGTAAATCTCGAAGCAGACCTCATAGCAAAGTATGTGGAGCGAATCCTTTTTTCCAAGTGGTCGATCGATGGCACGGATGGTGGAATCAGTATAGAATTATTGGGTAAGTATGGCTTCCTATAGGGACGCATCATTCGTAGCGACAATGCGACCTACGAGAAGAGGCGTCGTATCGACAAGAAGGAGATACCATGGTACGAGTAGTTGAAGGTACGCTGGATGCAAAGGACTTGCGGTTCGGGATCATCGTGAGTCGGTTCAATCATTTCATTACAGACCGATTGTGCGAAGGTGCAGTGGATGCCTTGCGAAGGCACGGTGCCCAAGAGGAACATATTGAGATTGTGAAGGTTCCTGGAAGTTTCGAGATACCACTGGTCGTTAAACGTATGGCTGCTTCCAAGCGATATGATGCGCTGGTGTGTCTGGGGGCCCTTATCAGAGGCAGCACGATCCACTTCGATGTGCTGAGTGCTGAGGTGACCAAGGGTATCGCGCAGGGCATGCTGGAAACAGGGGTTCCGGTTGCCTTTGGCATCATCACGACCGAGACGATCGAACAAGCCATAGAGCGGGCAGGAACCAAGATGGGCAACAAGGGATGGCAGGCAGCAGAAGCTGCGATCGAGATGGCAAATCTTATGCGACAGGTTGTCTGAGGCAGACGCAGATCTGTCCGACGCTAGGAATATGCGGACGTGTCGACTGCTCTCCTTGTGAACGTACCATGCCTCCCTGTCTGACGCAGAGCGCATTCCATGGGCAATCGAAGAAGAGCCAGGGAGCTTGTCCTTGCAAGCCTCTATAGAGCTGATGTGCTCAATCAGTGGGACAGCGGCTTTGTAGAAAAGCCTCTTGCGCATTGCCGAGATGCCCAGGCAGTCGTGGATTTTGTGCGAGTGCTGCTTCAGGGCATTGTGGCTCGTCGTCCAGAAATCGATGCAGCGATCGAGACACACGCTGACCATTGGACTGTCTCAAGGATGACAACTGTTGACAGAAACATCATGAGGATCGCTGCCTTTGAGATCCTCTTTTGCGATGACATTCCAAGGAAGGTCAGCATCAACGAGGCTGTGGAGCTGGCTAAGCGGTACAGCACAACCGATGCATGCAATTTCATAAACGCCGTGTTGGACAAGATCGGCACCTCAGGGACGTGAGACTATGGATGAACTGCATGTCCGAGGACCTACTGAAGCCTGCTGGGCAATAACAGCGGCCCTGAGGAGTGAACTCAAAGGGTTGTATCGCGTCCTGGAGAAAAAGGTCGCAGTGCCGACATCTCGAGGTGCTGTGACCTTTGGATATGTGGCAGGGATCCCGATCCTGATGATACGAACCGGCATAGGCGGAAAAAGAGCGGTAGATGTGTGTACGAGCGTGTTACAACGGTTCAAGACAAAGGCGCTCATCTCCATCGGCTACGCAGGCTCGCTCAACCCTGCACTCGCCGTAGGAGACATAGTCATTGCCCAAGAAGTACTTGTTACGCTGGATGGACAGCGCCGCTTGTTCTATTCAGCACCATCCTTGCTCGACGTGGCGCGAACGGTACCGATGGAGCACCACGGGCCTGGCAAGATCGTTGTGGGCAGATTGATCACCACAGATAGGGTCATTGTCACCTCTAAGGAAAAAAGGCTTCTTGGAACCACCTGTAGGGCTGATGCCGTGGACATGGAAAGCGGCTTCTTGGCAAGTCTTGCCGTTCAGGCGGCTATCCCTTTTATTGCGATACGAAGTATCTCGGATGACGCCATACGAGACATACCCGACTATAACACGCTCGGGCGGCTAAAAAGAGACGGGCAGTACCACAAGCTCTTATGGTACGTTGCGTGCAGACCCAATGAGCTTATCAGGATGCTGCGCATGCGATATTGGGCTGTTCACGCAGCAGGCACATTGACTCGCTTCTTAGATGAGTTTCTTGGACACGGTTTTGGGGAAGACACAGGGAAATCTAGCGACCTGATGTGCAGTGGACACCTTACTTATCTAGGTTAAAAAAGTAGCGTTCTCCTTCTTTCCTGACCTTGCCTTTGAGGAGCATCTTCTGGACTGTGTCCTCGATGTGACGCCAGTCCGATCCCACGCCCTGGGCGAGCGCTCCCAGGCGTAGTCCACGAGGATTGTTGGCAAGAACCATAAGTATCCGTTTTTCAAGGTTGTTGCCAACGGGAGAGGGAAATTTCAGGGCATGGGCTAGATCCTCTTCGAGTTTTAGAGTAAGGTATTTCATCCTCATGCTGAGCTTTTTACGAGTGAGCAGAAACAGGATAACGAGCAGGCCCGGCGAGCCCACAATGAACCCAGCAATGCCACTAAGGAGGGGCCAGCCAATCATGGTTCGGTTCTTGCGCGCTGCCAGCCAAACAGCTATCGCTGCCAGGAACAGGGCCCACGCGCATTTCCATGGCCAGAACTGCCAGGAGAGAGGCAGCAATACTGAACGCATACATTCTCCTTTTTCGTGCTATGATACATTACGTTAATACACGAGCAGCCATTCCGAGTATCTGGATGGCTCCTGGTCAATTAATGTAGGCGTAACGCAGTGAAAGTCAAGGCAACCACATCCACGGCCGTCGAGTCGGTCATGTCGTTTCTCCTTCTATGAATATCGCATGGGATTCTCCGGCTGCAGTTGCATCTCTCCCATTTATGGATAGATGCATTTTATGTTCACGCAGGTGCGGAATCGACCGCCGCAAAGGGAAGATGGGACCCTGTCGGGGTGGGGTGTATCCACGGATCGCTGCATGCGTAAAGCACACTGGCGAGGAGCCACCCCTATGCGGCAAAGGAGGATCAGGGGCGATATTTTTTTCCGGATGCCCATTGAGGTGCGTGTATTGCCAAAACTACCGTATCAGCCAGTACGTGTACGGCAAGGAAGTGTCCCTAGAGGAACTAGCGCTTGCGATGTGCCAGCTGGAACAACAGGGATGTGTGAATATTAATCTTGTCTCGCCAACGCACTATGTGCCCCAGATTGTCGAAGCTGTGCAAAGGGCACGTGCTATGGGGCTCACACTGCCGATGCTCTACAATACCCATAGTTTCGATAGCCTTGAGACGATTGACTATCTTGAAGGAATCGTCGATATCTATGTGCCGGATTTGCGCTACAGTGATGATCAAATAGCAGAGCGGTATTCTGGCGTAAAAGGATATTGTGCCGCTGCGCGTAGCTCCATTGAACGTATGCTCAGCCAGGTAGGACATCTCACAGTAGATCCGGTCTCAGGACTCGCTGGAAGGGGGGTTCTGGTTCGCATCTTAGTGCTTCCTGGCGATCTCGCTGGGGTGAAAAACTCTCTTGTGTTTCTCAGGAAGCGGTTTGGGCCTGAACTGGCAGTAAGCCTTATGGCACAGTACCATCCCATGTTCAAAGCAGAGCAGCATCCGCCTTTGGATCGCACAATAACTCCCGAAGAATACGATGAGGCGGTCAATTGCGCGCTTGACCTCGGGTTCGAGGAGGTGTGGATTCAGGACCTTGATTCCCCTTCGGTAGGATTGCCGGATTTTTCACGAGCGCATCCCTTCACGTTCGAAACAACTACTGAAACCGTTACAGAAAGGAAGACTATCCATGAAACTTGATGGTGCAGCGGGACGCTATTCGACAGTGTACAGCGGGTCGGTCAAGCGGGTTCTATGTGTGTCTCCTCCTCGAGGAGATCGAAGTGGGTTGTATGCGTTTTCGTTTACCGATGACTATTCGGTATTCGACTACGGGAAGATGCCAGACCGCATTCGTGGAAAGGGATCTGCACTTGCAGTAATCACTGCATATCTCTTTGAACAGATGGAAGATCCCCGCAGATGGAAAAACCTCGCTCAATCGAGCTGTTGGGAACGGCTCGGAGGCGATGCACTACGAGACCTTCTGCTTAAGACACAACTAGGTACGTCCCTTAGAGTACATGGGTTGCGTACTCATTACAAAGGAATAGTGGATGCAGATGGTCGGGCAGTCAGGACGAGCAAGCTGAAACGACCGAGCAGCCTCCTTCTTGTCGAGGCAGTGCCAGTGCTCAGACCTGAACAAGGGATGTTGGGTACGAACACCGTATGGAACTACAATATGTTCCACGAAAAGGCCGGAGCTTACCTTGTTCCTCTTGAGAACGTATTCAGGTTTGGTATCCCCAAAGGGAGCTCGCTGATTGATAGGGTCAAGGCCGATCCAGCATATGGAAGACAACTGGGTATTGAAGGCCCGCTCGAGCCAGGTACGTGGTTGTCCTCGCCCATTCTTGAATTTTTCACCAAGCTTGAGCCGACGGATAGACATCTTTCGCTTGAGTTAGCGGTCAATGTTTCAGGACTCAGTATCGAGGCGTTTGCCGAGCTTATGCACATAAGCCTTTTAGCAGCTGTATTCTTGTACGAACTTCTTAAGGAAAAGGGGCTTGAGCTATGGGATGGCAAGTTCGAATTCATACGGACGAGCAAGGGACTTGTACTGGCTGATTCAATTACCCCTGACGAGGTACGGCTTACCTTTATGGGAAAGCAATTGAGCAAGGAGCTCCTTCGTCAATACTATAAGTACAATGACGAGGCCTTCTGCCAGGCGATCAAGCAGGCAAAGGAGGAGCCGATCGATGCACATATCTCACTGCGGCAGCTGGTACAGAAGCATTTCAATGTACGACCTCGGCCACTAGAACCTGCGTTTCGCACGGCAATCGAAGAACTGTATCGTGCGCTAGCGCAAAGAATAACAGGACTTGACATCTTTGGTGAGACAAGAGACCTTGAAGAGCTTGTGCAGACACTGGCTCAGTGGGGAGTGGGTGACTGAACCAGGGGTAGCAAGGTCTCATCATCTGGAGGCAGCCCGGAGATGGCAAAGAAGCGCGTATCGAGGAAAGAAATCAAACAACCCGATGAATTCGTCAGTTTTTGGATGAAGGTCTATGAGTATGCCCAGTTGCATCGGCGTCGTGTCATCGCTGGGATTTCGGCTGTTGTGGCAGTCCTTGTACTCATTTGGGCAGGTATCGCCTATAGCGAAAAGAGAGAAAGGGATGCCTCCCGGTTGTTTTCCAAAGCACAGATGGCGCTTATTGCCTCACATGAGGAATCCTCGGAGAAGAGCAAAGAGCAAGCAGAAGAAATACTTACCGATTTGGTACAGCGATACTCGAGGACACATGCGGCACAGGGGGCACGGGCGCTTTTGGGAAACATATATTACCAGCGACGAGAGTTCGAAAAGAGTATCGAGATGTATGAAGCCTTAGCACAATCGAAGCCTAAAAATCTAACGCTTAGGGCTATGGCAGACGAAGGCGTTGCATATAGCTACGAGCAAAAGGGTGAATGGGACAAAGCATTGACCTACTATGAACGGCTTGCTCTATCCCCACTTGAGCGCTTTTCTCAAGAAGGATTGTGGGGTGTGGCGCGTTGCTATGAGATGCAGCACAAGCTGGATCAGGCCCTGGAGACCTACAGAAAGTTTCTCGCCACCTACCCGCACAGTTCAAAGGCACAGGAAGCACGGTCTGTCATCGCACGCCTATCCGAGGCTGGAGCACACTCAGAAGCCGCCACATCCGAGGCAGGTGCTTCTGAAAAAGAAGCCGGGCAACCTGCCCCATGAAAGGATGTGGAGGGGCTGCGTGCGAGCAGCACACATTGCATATCGCTTCGCTTCCATCCCTTTCCCATACATACGCCTCATTCTTCCCTGACAGGCGGTTTTTGAGGCCTATAGTGTTCAGGAAGGTGAAGCCTTACTTGCTCGTACATCTCCTCGTCTGAAATTGAAGTGACCCTCCCTGAGTCGTACTCGCTCCGTATCCATTCAAAGATTCTAAGTATGCCTGGGTGCCTTTTGTCGATTCTTTCCTTTGGCCCTAGGCAAAGATGGGTATTGATCCAGAAAGCGACTCCGGCAATCCCACTCTTGTCGGTGATGGCTACATCCATTGGCTGGTTGAGGATGAGGTCGGTATCAAAGATACTGTAGATTTCCTTGTCTTTCAAAAGACCGTCAGCATGCACTCCCGCACGTGTCGTGTTACACTCGGATCCAAGGAACGGATAGTTAGGCGGGATCCGTACCTTGAGCTCTTTTTCGAAATAGCGGGCGATTTCAGAAATGCAACGCGTATCGACGCCAGCACTGTCACCGGTAAGGCCGATATATTCAATAACCAAAGCCTCTAGAGGTGCATTCCCTGTCCTTTCTCCAAAACCCAGAAGCGTTCCATTGATCGCGCTGCAGCCGTAAAGCCACGCAGTTGTTGCGTTTACCAGCACCTTATGGAAGTCGTTATGTCCATGCCACTCCAGTTGTTCTTTCGGGACCCCTCCTTCATGGATAAGGGTGTGAATGATCTTTGGAACGCTGCGTGGGAGCGAGGCGCCAGGATAGGGAATACCATAGCCCATGGTATCGCAGGCCCGGATCTTGATGGGCATGCGTGCCTGCTCGGAAAGACGCATGAGTCTCTGAACAAATGGAAGCACGCATCCAAAAAAGTCTGCCCTGGTAATGTCTTCTAGGTGGCATCGGGGAATAATCCCAGCCTCCAAGGCTGCTGATACGATTGAAAGGTATTCTTCAATGGCCTGGTGTCTATTCTTATTGAGCTTGAGATAGATATGATAGTCAGAGATCGAAGTAAGGATTCCGGTTTCTCTGAGCCCCATCTCTTTTACCAGGGAAAAGTCTTTCTTTACTGCACGGATCCATCCCGTAATTTCAGGATATGTGAACCCCTTTTCGCGGCACAGTTCCACGGCCTCTCGGTCTTTCTCCGTATAAAGAAAGAACTCGCTCTGTCGTATGAGTCCTCGAGGTCCGCCGAGTCTGTGCAGAAATTCGAATAGAGCTACAATTTGCTGGGGAGTGTACGGAGGTCGTGCCTGCTGACCGTCTCTAAAGGTGGTATCAGTCAAGACAAATTCCTTCGGAGGGTTGTACGGGACGTTGGCAAAATCAAAATCGATCCTTGGCACCTCGACAAAAGGGAAGTGTTCTCTCAAAAGGTTTGGCTCAGGAGGATTCTTGAACGATGCCTTTTTTTTCCTAAACGGCACGAATCGCTTAAACTCAGTGATACGCGGCATACCAGTACTCCCTACCTGCTACGGATTCTGCTACGGATGTAGACGTTTCATCATCCGGATATGGTCATTTTTCAGCAACAGTTCTTTTTCGATTTTCACGAGCATCTGAGAGATGTAGTGCTTAGAGTGGAATCGCTTGCCCTTTTTTTCCCGCTCCAGCCCTGCCTCCACATAGCTGAGAAAAGTGGAGAGTGTCGACTCGCTGAGGGGCTCAACGTTTGCAGCCCATCTCTTGAGATATTCGACTTCGGGACGGGCCGCCTCGAGATACTTGCTCGTCAAAACCGATGTCATGGGTCTGGGACGGTATCCCAGATCAAAGCCTTTGATTGCCACAATCAAAGGTTCGTAATCGTAGCCCCTCCTGAGTCGTGGAAACTGGTACTCGAGGACCCGCAGGGGCTGAGCCTCCTCTGATACACCGTAAAGGTTGTGAAAGTTTTCGCGAAGGAAGTGTAACGTGCCCCATTGATCCATTGTTTCCCTATGGTAGATCCTTCTTTCTACAAGCCCCATGCCTTCATAGTAGGCAATGTCACCGCCAAGCAGCAATAGGCATGAAAGCATGTCAGGATCGTTTTCCTCTCTGGCGCTCCCTGTAGACGGCTCCTGGAGAGCGATATGGAGGCTGTGCGGTGCGACAGGTATAAAATCCACTAGTTCTCTAACCAACGCAGCCAGTACCCATGGGTTGTCGGTTGCTGGACGCGAGTGTGTGTGGAACACGTCTGTCGTGCCAATTGAGAACTCAAGGAAGCCGCCATTCCTTTTTTCGCTACTGGCCAACGTGGTGTGGTCGTCTACATGGCCACCGAGCTTCCAGGTCCTCCGTTCCAAGTCAAAATCCAGAGAATATTTGAAATGATCGAACATGGGATCTGGAGGCCGCACCTCATGGGTGGCGAGATATCCTACGTTGCTGAATTCCATCTCAGCGCCAAGGGGGACGTAGCCATGTTGGGTTGCCATGAGGACTTCCCGTACGATCACAGAAGCCTCTTTCGTGTGCTCGTGGAAGAGACGGTGGGCAATTTCCACAGCCCGGAATGCATAATCCCAGTACTCCTTTTCATGAAAACGATGGGGCAGGTCATCTTCGTCCATCCATTGATACAGTTCGTCCTTGTGCCGGTTGATCAAGGTGAGTGCGCAGAGAAGCGAGAGGGTGAAGCGACAATAGGGCATCCTCATAAAGAGTTCTGACCTAAACGTATGCCGGAAGTAGTCCTCCAACTGGTTGAGCACCACATGGCACATCACCATCCTGAGGTAGTGTGGGGCGTACGGGTGACACCACGGTTTGGTACGAATCGATTGAAGGCTTGGCATGCCGTGGATCTTGAGGTGAGCATCGATCGTGTAGTTGCTCACATATTTGTCGAGCAACAGCATGTTCAGGAGATTAGATATCTCTGCACCGAAGAGCTCCTGACGGGTCATGGTGACCAAGTCGCTTCGAGAAGGAGCCTCGCCTGGAGGTGTCATAATGATCTTGATGCGTTCTCCTACCTGCTGTTCTATGAAACGTTCTGCCTTTTCAACGAGCGCAAGATCCATATTGACACCGAAGGTCCGACGTATGTGGATGATGTTTGCAACATACGCCTGTGCAGGTACCTGCCGGCCCCGTACGGTTACGATGAGTTCTTTTCTATCGTAGAGGGTGCCCTCGCATTCGAAGTGATCGATTTTACGGAGCGCCTCCTGTGAAAGGTTAAAATAGCATTTTCCACGAACGCTGCCCTCCGGGTAGGGAACAATGAAGGGAAACCCAAGATGAGTGTAAAACTTCTTGTATCCATGAAGCACGGCCAGTTCACCCTCATGGGTTTCCCCGGTAATAGATTCGATGAAGGCAGGGTTTCTCAGGGACCCATAGGCAAAGAGATTTACTGAGGGTTTTCGGGCTGCCATCGTGACCGTTGCGTATCGTGTGCTTCAATAGTTTCCTCAATTATCCATTTATCCATTCTAGGAGAGTGGCAATAAAATGGGAAGCGTCTTGGGCGCACAATGAGGTCAAAAGGGGTGAAACTGCACAAAGCAACGCCTCCGAACGTTTGACTCTTCTGCAGGCCCTTCTTACAATGAAAGACAACAATCCACCTATTCAAGGAGTGGTATCATGGAAGCCCGTAGGATTTCAGCAGGTTGCACCGCTCTGGTCTGTGCGGTGCTCGTGGCGTTCTCTGTGTATCTGGGGTCCGCTTCAAATGTCAATGCTGATCAATACGATCCCTTGGAGGCAGGGCATCCACTACGCATTGCAGCCTACATTGCGCATCCTGTGGGCGTGATCTTTGATTATGTGCTCATGCGACCGGCGTTTTGGATCGTCCAGCACGAGCCCTTTAAAACCATCTTTGGATATGAATCATATACGAAGGGCGTCGAGACTCAGTAGTGGAGCCCTCTGCTCCAAAACCGGCTCTACGGTGTTATGGCAGTATTGACAAAACGAATGACCGCTGCAGACCTCCCCTATGTTCTGGCGATCGAGCGCAGTTCGTTTACCTCACCATGGAGCATGCAGTGTTTTCAGAACGAGCTTTCCTCGGCATATTCCTATCCCATTGTCATGTGCCAGACGGACGAGGAGCCGCGAATTCTTGGGTACCTATGCAGCTGGATCGTACTGGAAGAATGTCACCTCCTCAATCTCGCCGTTCACCCAGAGCGCCGCAGGACGGGCATTGCAAGCCAGTTGCTTGGGTTTCTCTTCCGCATCTGTCGACGCCAACGGGTCAGAGAGTACTTTCTTGAGGTCCGACAAAGCAATTCCGTAGCTATTGCTCTTTACGAAAAACACGGTTTCACGAAATGTGGGATTCGAAAAGGATACTATTCAGACACGCACGAAGACGCCATTGTCATGCGGCGAAGGGATGCGTTTATTATGGGATAGGGCCCCTCGCGTGAAGAGTACCCTCACCACTATCCAGTCACACACGTCTGTTGCCCCTGCGTATTTTCTCCTGTCGATGGTAGATAACGACATAGCACGGCAGGCCCGGCCTGGGCAGTTTGTCATGGTGTCGTTCCCCGGGAGCACCGATCCACTGCTCGGCAGACCGTTTGCAATATACGACATAACCGACGATGGCATCGTGTGGATACTTTTTAAGCGGGTAGGAAAGGGAACGACGCTGCTTTCGAGGCTGCGTCCAGGTGATACGTTGAGAATCGTGGGGCCTTTGGGCCGAGGCTTTTCTTTGTTCGAAGGAATCGAAGAGGCACTCATCATTGCCGGAGGTGCTGGCATCGCATCAGTACGGCTTCTGATGAAGGAATGTCTCAGACAAGGGCTACCGACACGTCTTTTGTATGGGGCGCGAACGAGTGAAGAACTCATCGGCCTGCACGATCTCGGGACCATGGGCGTGCGGCTGTATTTCGCGACCGAGGACGGCAGCTCTGGACATAAGGGCTTGGTGACTGATCTTGTTGCAGCTGTAGTACTGAAAGACCCGAGATTGGTGACACGTGCGCTGTACGCGTTTGTAGCCGGACCTTTTGCCATGGTGGCATCGGTAGTGCCAATGCTCGGCCGGGCGGGTATACGTGGGCAATGTTCACTGGAGAGTGTGATGGCGTGTGGCTATGGGGTCTGCCAGGGGTGTGTGGTGAAGACAGCACGGAAAGCAGATGGTTCGATGGAATATGCCCGCGTATGTGCAGAGGGGCCAGTGTTCCTTTTTGAAGAGATTGATTGGGAATAGCCTCAGCTTAGGAAGTGGCCATGAGTACCAACAAGGACATCTCGCTCCAAGTGGAGGTAGCGGGCATTGTCTTGAAAAACCCGGTGATGACGGCATCAGGTACCTGCGGTTATGGAGTAGAGCTTGCACAGTTTGTCGATCTCTCTCGTATCGGCGCAGTGGTACTCAAGGGCGTCTCGGTCCGTCCTATGGCAGGTAACCCCCCTCCGAGGATAGTGGAGACGGCAAGTGGCATGCTCAATGCGATAGGGCTTCAAAACGTTGGCATGCAGCGACTGATCGATGAATACCTTCCACGACTCGCTGAGTACGACATCCCTGTGATTGCCAACATTCTTGGCTCGAGCGTAGAGGAGTATGGAATCCTTGCCAAGACCCTTGGAAGTCACCCGGTGGTCAAGGCTCTTGAGGTCAATGTTTCCTGCCCAAACGTACAGCGAGGAGGTCTCTCGTTTGGGAGTGACAACGAGTCCTTGCGAACACTTGTACGGTTCGTTCGTAACGAGACCGACTGTCCTTTGATCATTAAACTCTCACCACATGTGACTGACATTGTTGCCATGGCCCAGTGCGCGGAAGAGGCGGGTGCGGATGCCATCTCTTTGATAAATACTGTCTTGGGAATGGCGGTGGACAGTAGGACTCGACGACCTGTACTGGCACCTATTGTAGGAGGTCTTTCAGGCCCGGCCATAAAGCCAATTGCCCTGAGGATGGTCTGGGAGGTGGCCCGTAGGGTCAACATCCCGGTGGTCGGCATTGGCGGTATAATGACTGCGGCAGATGCAATCGAGTTTCTGCTGTGCGGTGCGGTTGCAGTCCAGGTTGGTACTGCCCATTTTTTGGATCCAGAGGCTTCTGTGAAGATTATTCAGGGCATAAGCGACTATCTTCAGGAGCACAGCATCAAGGACGTCAGAAGTATCATTGGTGGTCTCAGGGTGGATGAAGCATACAAGGGATCGTAGTGGTTTTTCAGGTAACTGGGGTGAGGTGCAGTAGCGCATGAGTTCATCGGATGAATACATGGATGTGCGAAAGGATCTCGACCGTCTCAAAAAGCTCTTCTCGCGCCTTTCTCTCAAGAAGGAGCAAGAGATCATGATGAGGCGCATGGGGAAGAGACTGCCTGCGAGTGAGCTTCGCGAACTACGCGAAATGGAGGAGGCAATCGAAAAAACCTTGCAACGAAGAACTGTGATCACGAGCCTTCAACTGAGGAATTTGTTCGAGAGCTTCAAATACCAATATCAGTCGTCGATAAGATCCTGGAAAAATCGTATGGCTATGGCAGAGCAAAAGAGCGAGAAAGAATCAAAGGGCACCAAGCAGTCATGAATTCTGGGATCTAGAGGGGCTGTGTTCAGGGAGCCATAACGGATTGATAGTGTAGAAGTTTTCTCATTAAAGAGACGGGCTCACCTGTGTTGAAAAATTCCCTTGCTTTGCTAGAATGATGGCTGCTGCATGTCCGCTACGGGCGATTAACTCAGGGGAAGAGTGCCATCCTCACACGGTGGAAGTCGCTGGTTCAAATCCAGCATCGCCCACCATACAAGATCAAAGGGGTTAAGGTACTCCCTTAACCCCTTTGTTGTGTGCAAGGCGGGCACAGGAGCCATTGAGTAACCGATGCAACTACGGACCAAAGATACACATGCCGGGTTGGTTCTTTTTGGTAGGTGGTGGTCAGTTACGTGCGAAATAAACTAGTTTTTTTATTGTTGACACTGGCACCAGCAGTTTCGTATAGTAAGAAGTGTACATGGATCTTCACAATGACCTGCCGTGGCCGAACCTAACTGACTGAGCAAAGGGGGGTGAAGTATGGAGAAACGTGCTATCAATCCTTGGTTGCTGTGTGCTCTTTGTGCATGTCTTGTGTGTGTGGGGCTGAGCCAGGCAAGGGCAGGAGAGATAGACAAAGAGCTTCTCAATGGATTTCAAACCAATGCCACTCAGAACTTTTTTGTCCAGTTCAAGGACAAGGCTGATCTCAGTGCTGCCTATTCTATCAAAGACTGGGCTGAAAGAGGCCGGTATGTATGGGACAGGCTCGTTGCTGTTGCAGATAAGAGTCAGAAACAAGCACTTGCCTATCTCAAGTCGCAAGGGCTCGCCTACAAATCGATCAAGATAGATAATTCTATCTACGTAAAAGGAGGCAGCCTCAATCAAGCACTCGCCCTTGCTTCGTTGCCTGGGGTCGAACGGGTGACGCCTGAGAAGATTTTCCCGTTGCCTGAACCTCTCCCTGGTACGACCGCTGCGCAGATCGATGGAGTAGAATGGGGTATTGCTGACATCAAAGCGAACGATGTGTGGAGTGGATTTGGCGTCAGGGGAGAGGGTATTGTAGTGGCAAACATAGATACAGGCGTTCTGTATACCCATGCCGCCCTGGTTACCCAGTACAGAGGCAACCTGGGTGGGGGTAGCTTTGATCACAACTACAACTGGTGGGACCCGTCACGAGTCTGTGGGAACCCGTCCACTGCACCGTGCGACAACAATGGCCACGGGACCCATACGATGGGAACCATGGTGGGTGACGATGGTGGGAGCAATCAGGTCGGAGTGGCGCCCGCTGCGCAGTGGTTCGCCTGCAAAGGATGCGAGTCCAATTCATGCTCTGAGTCCGCCTTGCTCGAATGCGCTGATTTTATCCTGGCACCATGGGATCTTTCTAAGTCCAATCCAGATCCTGCCAAACGACCTCACATTGTGAACAATTCCTGGGGTGGATCCGGAGGAGATTCTTGGTACCGAAACAAGGTACAGGCATGGAGTGCAGCAGGAATATTCCCGGCTTTTTCTGCCGGCAACGCTGGATCTTCCTGCAATACACTTGGATCACCTGGTGACTACCAGGAGTCGTTCGGTACTGCAGCTCATGATATCACAAGAACCATAGCGTATTTTTCGAGCAGGGGACCCAGTGCTTTTAGCGGTCCAAGGGTAAAACCCAATCTAAGCGCCCCAGGAGTAAACGTGCGGTCTGCATGGAACGATGGAAGTTATAACGCTATTTCAGGAACATCGATGGCCAGTCCTCACACAGCAGGTGCGGTTGCGCTTTTGTGGAGCGCTGTGCCATCGCTTATCGGCCAGATAAGCTCTACATTTGATGCCCTCGAGCTGTACACAGACAAGACTGCACCAGCAGGCAATTGTGGAGGCCCAGGAGGTGGAACCCTTCCCAACTATACCTATGGAAATGGCTACTTGAACATTTTGACCGCAGTGGCAGCCATGAGTAATCCTGCACCGTATCTTACGTTTAACAGTGCTCAGGTCAATGACGAGGAAGGATGCTTGCCAAATGGCGAGCTCGATCCTGGAGAGTCTGCGCTCATTGCTGTTGAGCTAAAAAATATCGGACTGCTCGATGCCACGAACGTATCAGCGACAATTTCATCGTCAAGTCCCTATGTAATAATTACCAATGCAACCGCAAGCTTTCCGGATATCCCCACTGGGGAGACAGGTTGGTCTCAGGAGCCTCAGTTTGCAGTGACGGTCAGTAGTGCAACGCCGCCGATGACAAAGATCGCGTTCACCCTAGAGATCACCGCAGATGGCTTTAGCGGTACATCGAGCTTTACCCTTTCTGCAGGTGGCTTTATTGTAAGTCCTCTTGAGCCATTCAATTTTATCGATGCGACTGTGGGGACGCCACTTAATCTCGGGGATGATCAGGCCTCGAGTCGCTCCATTGGGTTTGGATTCAATTACCTTGGCACAACGTATGATACAGTGCTCATCTCCTCCAACGGCTACATTACGTTCGGCACTAATGGGACGGAGTGGGTCAACACGGGTATCCCTGACCCTTTAGAGCCGAACAATCTGATTGCCCCATTTTGGGACGACTTGAACCCAGGAGCAGCCGGGAACGTGTACGTGCTGCTGACTGGCGAAGCGCCGAATCGCATCTTTACCATAGAATGGGCCGGAGTGCCGCACTACAGCAATGTCGGTAACGCCACGTTTGAGATCAATCTCTATGAAGGAATCAACCACATTGTGTTCCAGTACCTCGATGTGATGTTCGGTGATCCCAATTACGACAAGGGTGCGAGCGCAACGGTGGGCGTTGAGAACGCTGATGGTACTGCAGGGATTGAGTTCAGTTACAACAGTCCCTCGCTCAATGATACTATGGCGATTCGTTTTGCACCTCGGACGTGCGGAGGGCCATCTGAGTGCTATGCGCTTACACTTAGTCACACGGGCTCTGGCAGTGACCCTGTGCCGTCTCCGCTGCATTCGCCAGGCTGTCCAGAGGGGGCGTACACTCCTGGCACGCTCATCACATTGACCGCAAGCCCCGCGTCAGGATGGAAGGTCAAGAACTGGTCAGGTACGAACAATGACGCGAGCACATCGACCACCAACACCGTCACCATGCCGTGGAACGACCACGCTGCAGCAGTGAATTACGTCCAGCAGGCATGCTTTATTGCAACTGCTGCGTTTGGCAGTGATATGGAAGAAAAGGTCTCCACGCTGAGTCTATTTCGAGATAAGGTACTCATGGCCAGCGACACAGGTAGGGCATTCGTACATGCGTATTACAAATATAGTCCTCCTGTAGCTGAGTATATTGCACAAAGGGCATGGTTGAAGCATCTGGTGAGAATGTTGCTTGCACCAGTTGTGGGGCTTGCTTCATTGGTAGTATAGCAGCATCGCAACCTGAAGAAGGTAGTCAGCTTACAAGAAAGGCGGCATCTTCGCGAGAAGGTGCCGCTTTTTTTTATGAGCGAATTTTACTAATCTTGTCTCAGGTAGCAGACACGCCTAGCGTAGGGCAGGGGATGTGTGACACAGCTCATGCACAATGCCTTGGTGTTGCCTGGGCAACAGGGAGGATAAGCCATGGTGCTGACACGCTCGATTGTCATAGCAATGTGTGGGGCGGTGATTGCAACCGCGGCCTGTCAAGAGCCTATTGCATTCGAACCATGGCAGAATCCACATGCAAAAGCAGATGCGTTCAGGCTCTACTATAAAGAACGCATCGAACGTGTGCTGCGTGCGTACAATCGGTTTCAGCTTGTCAACGATGTGGTTCCTGCTCATACCTTGGGCGCCACGTATGTTGACAAGCAGGGTGCTACCTACGATATCCATCTGCATCCAGTGGATAACAACGAGATTGGCACATCTGCGTTCAATACCTATCAGGCGTGGAAGGTCTTTGGTACGCGGGAGTTGGAGCTTACCCTTATCCGTCAGTTCGAGGGCTTGGTCGTTGCAGAAATGGTATCAGGGATCCCAGGACTCACCTGCAGGGAATGGCAGCCAGGATTTGTGCTGACTATCGATGGGTTCGAACAGAGGGTCGAGCGGAGGCGGCTGGGTGTCCCTGTAGAGCCTGCGGTATCGTATCCGGATGAACTCGAGGCAGAGCTGCTTCAAACGTTTTTTAATGACGGCATCTTCACCTATCATGGTGATCCGAGGGAGACGTATTTTACCTATGAACCTCTCCTCAACACAGGTGACTATGCCATGACCTTTGTATTCGAGGAGATGCCGCGTTTCCTCAGGGTCTCTGATTGTTGCTCCTCATTCATGGTGTCGCAGAGGGGGCCGTATGAGGGCTATTTTTGGGGCAATCACAACTCGAGGGATAATTTCCCTGATTTTGCGCTAGGATATTTTGCCGCTTGCGCAGCCAAGGACGATCCGTCCCTAAGCCCTGATGTGCGGATTTCAGCAGCGCGTGCCTGCGAGTCAGGGAAACGCATTGGCGACTCGGTCCTTGCACATGGCTATAACCTGATGACAGTGTCAGAGTTCGAACCGTATGACGAGGATTATCTTATTGTTGCAGGGCAGATCCGTCCGGATGGTACCGACGAAGGGCCTGAGTGGCTTGGATCCATGAACAATTGCCAGATGGCGTACATGGCAAAGGCCCTCTCACGTTACGGTTTGCACAGTCCTCGCGAAAAGGTCGCCAATCCCGGCGCGTATGAAGTCTTGATCATAAGGGCTTTGTTCGAACTTCTTGGTCTTCCTCCACCCGAGGGTGTCAAGACGTGTCGAACCATAGACGATGCGTATGCAGGCCTGACCTGGGAGCAGTTGCTCAATCTCAAAGTGGGCCGCACCTCGTTCTGTGATATCGCTCGGGAGCTCATGAATGTGGCCCCAGAGCCCGTTGCAGCACTGTTGCTCGATCTGGCCGATTTGACGCATCAACCTGAAAAGTCTGCGTTTGCACTCGTGTATTATGCCCTCATGTTTTCGAATAGCCATCTGCTTCAGGAGGCACGAGAGACCTTGTACCATATTGTCGAGCTTCAACGTCGCTGCGCACGAATCGTCTATGACTGGGCTATGACTCAACCGGAGCCAGATCCAGCTCTGGTGAGTAAAGCAGTGCAGGAACTTCAGATAGCCGCAACCCTTGGCCATGCAGCAGGAATTGCTGGCGAGGAGTACGATCCGTTTGGCTTCTCCCGTGAAGAGATGTTCCAGCAACGGTACGAAGAGGTGCTTGTGCGACCGGACTCCCAACCTCGACCACTCATGAGTGATGAAGAGATCTGGGAAAAGATATCCTGGGCGCTTCAGGACAAACAGGATCGACCCCTTACGTATCAGCGGTATCTTGAACGCTTTCCTACAGAAGCTGACAAACCCTTGAGGAGGTGTGGTGACCATTACGAGGCCGTAGGTCTCGACGGCCTGTTTCATGAGATACCGAATATTCGACACCAGGGTTTTGGGGGTGTACACCTCTGGGATTCGTTGCCTATGTGCGCGCTAGCGCCTACGGTGCTGGACTGCAGTTGGGCACGTCTTGGGTGTGCTCGGCCCGATCTAGATGGAAACAGAAGAGTCGATACGGTAGACCTCACTTTGTTCTATCGTTCGTGGTACCGGTATGGGGAGGGGGCGAGTTGCGATGCATCAACCCAGTGGTGCGGCCATGCTGACCTGGACAGAAACGGGAACCTAGACGCCGAAGATCGTCTCTTCATTGAAAGCGCCCAGGGATGTTGGTATTAAACGGTTGTTCGGCCTTGCGCACCACGTCCAGCTAGCTGACATGCCACAGGCTGCGTGTTTCTCTCTTTTCTGTTATGAAGCGTACACTGCACGTCCCTCAGGAATCGCTCATCAGGATATTCATCAACGGCACATTCTTTTCTGCTGTACTATGTACGCCGAGGGATCTCAAGGAGTTGGCAGTAGGCTGGTTGTACACACAAGGGGTGATCGAGTCGCTCAACGAGGTGGCATCTGTAGGTGCCTGCGAGGACTTGAGCGATATTCGTGTGCAGGTAACAAGCGATCGCTATCGAGAACGAGGCAGAGACCATATGATCAGGACCTCGGCATGCATGGGCGGTCATATCAGCTACGAGCACTTTCTTCTGAGCACTCGTACGCCTGTTCATGGCCCAAAGGTATCATTGACCTCGCTCAAATCCTTGATGAAGAAGGCACTTGTCCGTGCACGGTCGTATCACGTTACCGGAGGGATCCACTGGGCATGTATCGCTTCGAGCACGAATGCGCAGCCATGGGTATTGTTCGAAGACGTTGGCCGTCATAATGCCGTTGACAAGGCGATCGGGGGCATACTTCTTCACCACCACAGACTGGATGGCTCTGAGGTAATGCTGACCAGTGGCCGTCTCTCCTCGGAAATGGTACTGAAGACAGCTCGCATCGGCATCCCGATTCTCGCCAGTATTACGACCAGTACCGACCTAGGCGTTCGTCTTGCCGAGGCATCGAATCTTACCCTCATAGGACGGCTGCTGTCCCATCACCCTGTGATCTGGTCTGGGAGCCAGAGAATACTAACGTAGGTGAGAAGTCTGTGCGTACGCCTTGACCCTCCATGGACCTGAAGGGCCTGTGCGAACGATATGGGTGATGGAGCCATTTCGTATGTAGGGAGTTTTTAGGATTCTGAAAAAAGCACCCCGAGGATCGAGTATGTGGTTCACAAGAAGATGGATGAAATATCCATGGGTGAATACTGCTGCTTTGGCGCTCTCATCAAGATCAGCAGTCAGCTTGTTGAACACCCCTTGAATCCTCCGAATGGCCTGCTGGGGTGATTCTGCGTGGCTTGTCCTGCCGTTGTACCACGTGTTGAAGTAGTACACTATGAAAAGGTACCCTAGCAGGCGCTTTGACGGCCTCTCTCCAATCAGCGTGGGCATGAAACGGTGGAGCGCGACAAACCCTTTGAACGTAAGGGCCTGTCGAAGATCCTTGTCAGGTATGAGATTGCCCACATTGAGTTCGCCGAGCTCCTCGAGGAAGGCAACTGGCACAAGGAGCACCCTGGAAGCCTCCTCTGCGGTCTGGCGCGCTCTGAGAAACAGGGAACTGTAAAGCGCAGTGACGCCCTGCGATTTGAGAAATGCTGCTACGCATTGTGCCTGTCTGATCCCACGACTGGACAGTGGACCCTGCTTGGCACCTGTGGCATAGCTATTTATGAGATCGAGGGTGATTTCTGTATTTTCTTCGTAGTTCATCTCTCCGTGACGAACGAGAAAAATATCCACCGTAGATCTCCTACGTACGACCAATGGCCTCGAGCGTGGAGGATTGGTGTCTCTGGGACATGATCGTTGCAACGATGCTTACCTCATCCGGTGCTGAACGTGCGTTGTTTGGATGAGGCAGCCAAAAGTCAACACCAAGATGCGCGTTCCTATGGCGTCCCAAGGGGCTATGATAGCGTAGATGTAAGCAGTATAGAGGTGCGGCTGTTGTGGGTCAAGAAAAAGGAACCGCCTGCCGCCTACTACCACGGGTGTGATTATGGCTGCGAGGGGCCACATAGGGGTGGGGTGTAGCGGATACGCGTTGCGTAGAGACATGAATAGCCACTGCCTTGATTCTGTGCTCACCTCATGTCTAGTATGCGAGAAGATTGATCGAACCAAGGAGGTGCATTCATGATGGCCAAGAAGGCTGTAGGCACGATGCTTGTCATCCTGATCTCTGTGGTAGCGGTAGTTGCTGGATGGACTTCACAGACCGTTTCGCAGGAGGCCGGCACGTCTCAGGAAGGCCAGACACCCATTCCTTCGATCAGTGTTCCAGCCGACGTTGAAAAGGCTGTTGCAAAGGAGGTCAAGCAGGTCAAGGCCCACGTTAAGAAGGGCGTTCGGAAGGTGTTTGCACGGACACCACTCGGATTTGATGCTGGCACGATAAAGCAGGTGGGTCGGGAGCTCATTACCTTGCCACAGAGGATCCCTGAGGTGATTCAGCAGGCAGTTGAACAAAGCCGGCTGTTGGGTGTCGTGGGGTCAGTGCTGGTTGCAGTCTTCTTGTCCACGTTACTGTATGCCTTTTTGGGTCAAAAGCGTGTCCTCCGGTACGTCGAGAAGCTCATAGATCCTTTGCGAGCTCGAGTGAGCGAGGGTGTGTATCCGTATGTGTTTCTCGTGCTCAAGATTGTTGCCGCATCCCTGATCCCACTGGTAGTGCTCGGCATGTTTCACCTCGTTACGGTTTTTGTTGAGTACGAAGCAGCCTGGTTTTTGCTGGTAGGCAGGCTTATAGGATTGTGGGTCATTGCCGCCCTTGTACTGAATGTGCTTCGAGAGCTCCTTGTCGGTACCTATTCTCGGATACCGCTTGCGTACGGGAGGACAATCCACAAGTGGACAAGGGCGCTTGTGCTCTATATCGTTGTGTGGACCGCACTGTTTTGGGCTGCAGATGCACTCGGTGCCAATCGAGCTATCATCGCCCTGCTGCGATTCCTGGTCTCCTTGAGCGTGGTCTGTTCAGTCTTGCTCCTTGTGCCTAAGAAACGTGCGTTTCTGTCCCTGCTGCCATCCCTGCCGTACCGTAGCTACCAACTCGCGCTGAAGGCCCTGGATCGTTTTTATCTGCCTGTTGTCCTACTGACCTTCTTGAGCGGACTGTTGTGGTGTGTCGGGTATCATCGTTTCTGCACGTGGCTGTGGGGCAAGACATGGGCCGTAGCTGGGACCTTCCTTGGCATTATCATTGTGTACCATCTGCTGCAGACTGGTCTAGATCGGTGGGCCGAAAGAAGAGATAGCACACATGAGAGCGTGGGTCGCCTCTATCGAGCGATCAAGGCCCTCCTGCTGTATGCCGTTATCATCGTGACGGTACTCCTTGTGCTCGATTTGCTCGAGATCCTGCCCTGGGTTCGGAAGATCTTATCGCTGCCACTCCTTAAGGTTGGAACAACACCGCTTTCTGTTTGGACGATCGTGAAAGGCGTTATTGTGCTAGTTGCCTTTCTCTATGGGTCGAGGTTGCTCAGGGCCTATCTTGAGTACAAGGTCTATCCTGCCTTGAAGGTGGAGACAGGTCTCGCGTATGCGATCAGCATGTGTGTGAATTATGCACTCGTCACGACCGGTGTTGTATGTTCGCTCCTGGTTGTTGGAGTCGACGTGCGCATGCTTGCAGTCTTTGCTGGCGCCCTTGGTGTCGGACTTGGCTTTGGGCTTCAACACATCGTGGCCAATATCGTAAGTGGCTTGATCATTATTTTCGGGGGTACGATCCGCAAAGGCGATATTATTCGCGTAGGCGATGCAACGGGTGTGGTACAAGAGATAGGTCTTCGGGCAACGTTAGTGCGCACCTTCGACTTTCTGGAATATCTCGTTCCCAACGCAGAGTTTATCACTGGAACCGTGGTCAACTACACGCTCTCAAGTCCGCTCACCAGACTTCAGATACCTGTTGGCGTCTCTTACAGCGCCGATCCAGAGGTGGTGACACACATACTGCTTGCACAGGCCCTAGCACATCCGCGAGTGGATACACGAAACAAGCCAGAGGTATGGTTCGACTCGTATGGAGAGAGTTCACTCAACTTTGTACTGCTGGTGTGGATCGATATCCGTCTCACAAATGCCAAACAGGTGCGCAGTGAGCTCTACCATGCCATCTTTAGGGCATTTCGAGACGCAGGCATCGAGATACCTTTTCCGCAGAGAGACATACACATTCGTTCATCGATCTCCTTGCGGCATCAAACGGATGAGTAGGAAGTGGGACCTGCTCCGAGTGACACGCGGTACGCGACAGACAAGGACATTTGGGCAGAGACCTTGATGGAATAACGAGAAGAGAGCGGCTCACAACATCCAAGCGCACCTACCACACCATGGCTCTAAGATCCTCGTTCGTCTTTCAGACAACCACAACATCGACTCCGGTTTCTGCCTTCAATTCCTGAATATGGTCTTCGACCCAGTCTCTCTTGAATACCACTTTCTCGAAAAAGCTATGAGGATCTCGCCCAATGACGAGAACAGTTGCCCTTTCTTCTCGAACGACATCCTTGAGAACCTGAAGCACAGGTCCTTCTCTGAGGACGTTTTTGGGTGTAACTGCGTAAGCGTGGGCGACGCTCGCAGCTCTTTCAAGAATCGTGGCACCGACCTGACGAAGTGCTTCAGCTGCGACGTGTCCGGAGAGTTCTATAGCCATTCCGTCGAGAAATCTCAGATCAATGGCAAAGACATACACGAGCTGTGCGTTGCGCTCTTTTGCCATACGTGCTGCGTGTGAGGCAGCGTTGAGGGACGCCTCTGAGCCAGTGACACCGCATACAATGACTGATGGTGTGGGTTGTTTCTCCATGGGCATGTCTCCACTGCGTAGGTGCATTTAGTGATGTGACGATACTAGTTGTCAGGGGGCAGCCTGTGCAAGATGATACTGAGGGCTGACGACCATCCTTTAGGGCCTATACCCTTGGCCCGTAGCACCGTGGGTATGCGCTGGAGTATCGTCGTATCGTAGCGGCCGTCAGCATTCTGTACCACTACTGGGCAGTCTACTTCTTGAAGCATCGGTGTGTCGTTACAACTGTTTCCAATAGCGACGGTATACACAGATCCGTACGCCTTTTTGAACAGCTCATTTAAGATCCGTACGGCACGGCCTTTGTCGTTATTGCCTATAAGGTGATAAAAGCGGTCGCCCTGTGTATAGGTGAGGCCTGCCCCACTGATGTTGTGCAAGAAACGAGCGAGGACCTCCGGGTCGTTGGTGCGCAGCTCAAAGGGTTCGTCGTACTCTCGGCATTTTGCCCGCCGAGCCTCGGCACGAGATAGGCCGCAACGGGCCGCGACCTCCTCTACGCTCAGATCATGAAAACCCACGACCTCAATCGAATCAGAGTTACTGGCAATGCTGCGCAATGCCGCTACTAGTGCCGCATACGGAGTGCCCAGCTCGATCACGCAGTAGTGGTCTCTGGTAAGGGCCCCTTCGAGGGGAAATGAGAAGTACCCTTCAGGGATGTAAATGGCCCCACCGTTCTCTACGATAAAAGGGGCCCGCAGACCCACCATGTGGTGAAGCGCTTCTATCTCGGCTCGTGTCTTGCTCGAACAGAATACGATAGGGATCCCTCTGAGCGAGGCGAGGCCGAGGCCAGGCAAGGCATCTGCAAAGGAATTCGATCGCTGGTCGAGGAACGTACCGTCTAAGTCGGTGTAGAGTACGATCTGTGTCAGTACCTTCATCCGTGCATCGCCTCCCTGTTATCGCTCTCTACTGCTTCTTTGAGTTCATCGAGGAAGCGAGGCAGTGCAGCGGTAATGCGGCTCCAATTCGGAATAAGTGGTATGCCGAGCGGATCCTGCATAAATGCCTCTGCAGCCAAACGGATGGCGTGGGCAAACGTTTCTACGGCACGCTCCTCTTCGTGGCGATCGAACAAGAGCCCGTCGATCAATGCGTCAGCACTGTACCGGGTTATAGTATCCTCAGCAGTTCGAATGTAGGTAGATTGGAGCGAGTGAAAGAAGCCAGGAGAAAAGATAACCCCTTCTGCAGAAAGAGTCCGAAACAGTGCTTTGCCAATGTCTATCGCCATTTTCATCAGCCCTGAAGATGGATCTCCTGCTGAGAGGGGTTGGTGCTTGTGGTCATAATTGTCGCATAGTTCAGCCTGGCACACGCGTTTCACCGAGCAGTTGCGATATATCTCTGCCAGGACCCCTACCTCGAGTCCCCAGTCTGCAGGGATCCGGTTGATACGTGCGAGGTCAGCCCTCATGCAAAACTCGCCTGCCAGGGGATAGCGAAAGCTATCCAAAAACACGAGGAATGGATGATAGCCGACAAGCTTCTGAAGGGACCGTATGAGAGGTGTCATAAGAAGCCGTGTGACGCGGCCGTGCATGCGCTCTTTGACGCGGGCGTAATATCCTTTGCAAAATTCGAAACTTATGTTTGGATTGGCCACTGGGTAACAGAGCCGGGCAAGAAACTCTCGATCGTACGTCACAATGTCGCAGTCATGGAGTGCAATGACCTGGCTCTGATTGTTCGCCAGCACATACCCGAACGATATCCAACAAGAGCGGCCCTTGCCAGACTCCCCAATTGGGAATGCATTATCAGTGAGTTTTTTATAAAGACGCTTCATGCGTGGCCCGTCGTTCCAAATAACTGCTGCCTTTGTGGGCAGTACCGAGAGCATCTCTTGCGCCTTTTTGAACTGCGTGAAATCGGCGCGATCGAGTGGAACGACAATTTCCCTGAGGTACGTAACCTCTTTGAGATGGTGGATAATCGCCGGCAGTGCTGAGCCTTCGAATTCGCTGAAAAGGGCAGGCATGATCAGCGCAATGGGCCGTTGGGCAGCATAGAGGCTCAGTTCGTGTTCGAGCCTTTGGTGACCGGTCTTGACCATGCGATGCAATGTGGCGACAACGCCTGTTTGGTAGAAGTCAGTCATATGACACCTAGTTCTCTATACACGTGGGCAGGCACGAGACGTCCTCTAGAATCCCCTGAGCACCCCATTGTCACTCAACGTGAGCGTTATGGTCTTCTTATCCCACAGGTCGAGAAGGTAACCTTTCTTGTCCTCAAATACCTGGGCCTGTGCTTCGACGAGCTCTTCAGCCTGCTGTGAGTCCATATCTCGTGTTTGATTTATGAATGAAGCCACACGTGCGTAGTATAAGGGGACCATCATACTGAGCAAGATCTTTCGGTCTGCCCTCCAATGATGGAAGGTGGCAGCGAGTTCGTAAAGGATATTTACCCAGGACTCGACAGGCATAGTGAAGCGCTCTGGGGTCAAACGGACCAGCTCTGCGATCTGATCGTAGCACTGTGGACAAAAGATGTTTTTCCATAATACGCCGAAGTGATCGAATCCGAGACGAAATTCGTGCACGAGACGATCCAGGTCCGGGGTAACAGGTTCTGGTTCGGCAAAGGATTCAGGCCCAAAGGTAGGTACTGGCTCGCTATGGGTGATTTTTTTCCAATGATACTCATACTGCTCCATGAGTGAAAAGAGTGTGCCGATCACCTGACGAAACATAGGGGCGAGCGATTCAGCAGGATCCTTTGGATCGTGCGTCTTGACGCCAAGTCGTGCCTGACAAATACTGCAACCCTGAATTATCGCGAGTGTCGTCATCCACACGTCGATTCCATAGCGTGCCACATCAGTGTCCCACACATCTTGTTCCAGAAAGAAATGTGCAAGGTCACCTGTCATGGCGAACTCACCACCAATGGGCTGTCGAATACGTTTTCCATAAAGCGCTCTGGTCAAATTATATACGATGTTGTTGGTGATGGTTCCGTCGTATTTGTGGCGCGCGTAGATGGGGGTTACAAATTCATACCCCCGGGTGAGGACAGGCTCAATCAGATAGAATATCCATTGCGAGGTAATGCTCCTCAGGTCCGAGTCGACCATGACGCACACCTTTGCATGAAGGGCCTTTACTGCCTCGAATATGGCTCGAAAGGCTGTACCCTTTCCGGCAGGGCCACGATAAATGGAGACGATCTTCTCTTGCCAGGGCTTGAGCTGAAATTCCTTTGAGATCTCACGGGTGTCGTCTGTTGAGCCTCCGTCTGCGATGTAGATCACTGATCGCAGGTTCCTGTAGTGATTGTGGAGGCCGTGTGAGACCATTTGAATGACGTGTTGGATGGTTTTTTCGTTGTTGTAGCACGGGATCCCGACGACGATATCGGCCTTGTCGATCTCTTCGAGTCGTTTGAGAGGATAATATCGAAGTGCTGATTCATACCGCATTGTTCAGACTCCACAGATGGGCACTGCTCGCGCTACACAGCACATCATGGTGCAAAGGCCATGCGCTCGGTTCGAACCCATTAGGAGGCTTCTTAGCAGCACGGTTACTAGCCTCCATGGGAGATTGTCTCGAGAAGCACAAGGGCTATACCTCCTTCTGTTGAAATAGACAGATTCCTTCAGCTAGTTGTTCAGGACGACCCATGACCACAACAGTATCGCCTGGTTCGAGCACGGTATCTGCTTCTGGATTGAATATCATCTGAGTACCACGGCGTATGGCTACAACAGTTATACCATGTTTTTTGCGAAGATCCATCTGGCCGAGCGTTTTGCCTGCGCAGCTCGATTCAGCAGCTACACGAAATGTGCTGACCTCGGCATCAGTGATATGAAAGAGGACGTCGGAGACCGAGGGACCCCTCACTGAAGGAGTTCTGAACATTCGATACCCGTCTGCCCTGACTTCTGCTACAAGCTTTTCTATGTCAGGTTGGGGGACGAGGTACTTCTTCAAGAGTCGCGTGAAGATTTCTACTGCGGTCTCGAACTCTTCGGGAACCACCTCGTGTGCTCCAAGCTGATACAGGGGCTGAACTTCCTGGACATATCTCGTGCGCGCAATAATGTGGATAGAGGGATTCAACTTCTTTGCCACCTCGGTGATTCTTCTTGTCGCAGCGGCATCGTTGATCACGATGGTGATAATACGCGCCCTGCTGATTCCAGCATGGGTTAGTACTGCCTCCTGAGTTGCGTCTCCGAAATAGATGGGCTCTCCTTTAGCCTTTTCGCGACGTACTGTCTCGGGATTCATTTCAATAATGACATACGGAATACCCCCAGCCCGTGCTGCCCGTGCCAGATTCTTTCCATTGATGCCGAATCCCACGATAATGAGATGATCCTGGAGCCGCTCGGATCCGTCCTCGACGGGGGAGTGGGACCGTGCGGCGAGCTTGTTGAGCAACGGCAATCGTACCATGGTGTCTGCGATAGGTGGGGCAAGGGCCGAGACAAAAGGGGTTGCGACCATGGTGAGGATGGAAACCGCAAGGGCGATGTGGTAGTGATCTGTTGACAATATGTGGTGCTGAAGACCTTCATTGGCAAGGATGAAGGAAAATTCTCCTATTTGACTCAGGGCGAGGCCCACCATAGTTGTTGTCCGAATGGGAAGTCCTAGAAGGGCCGCAGCTAGCGCTGCAATGAGGGCCTTGAGAACGATCACCCCAGCGACCAGAGCAAGGATGAGACCAGCATTGTCCAAAAAGAGGGCTGTGTCGAACAGCATGCCCACAGAGACGAAGAAGAAACTCGAGAAGACATCTCGAAACGGGAGGATGTTTCCAAGTGCTTGCTGGTTGTAGTCAGACTCGGAAATGATCACACCTGCCAGAAATGCTCCGAGCGCGAGCGAGAGGCCTGCGAGCGACGTGAGCCAGGAGACGCCCAGACACAAAGCCACGACAGTCAACAAGAACAGTTCCCTGCTGTGTGTGCCTGCCACAAGATAAAATAGTGAAGGGATGAGCCATCTTGCAGCAACGATACAGCCCACAATAATGGCCCCGGTTTTTAGAAGGAAGGCCATCCACATCGCCGGTGAGACCGCAGGATCGCTACCAGCAAGCAGGGGTGTAACAAGGATCATAGGTACTATAATGACATCTTGAAAGATCAAGATAGCCAATGCCGTTTTGCCGTCTGGCGTGTCGACTCTTCCCTTATCTTGGAGGAGCTTCATGACAATCGCAGTGCTGCTCAGAGCTACCAAGAAGCCGATGAACAGCGAACGGCTAGGCGGCACATTCCACTGCCTGGCGATGCAGTACGTTGCCCCAATGGTCAGTGCTACTTGGAGCGTACCGCCGAGCAGCGCCGATCGTCTGAGCTGAAAAAACTTGGAAAATGAGAATTCGATCCCAATGGTAAACAGCAGCAAGATCACGCCGATGTCAGCAAGGGCTCGAACTTCCTGAGTCGCGTGCACGAGGCCAATGTTTCGAGGGCTGGCGATGATTCCGGTAAGCAGGAGTCCAACAACGGCAGGGATCTTGAACCTGGTACAGAGAAAGAGCACTCCGATTGCAAGCACAAGGATCGCTATGATATTGGTAAGAACGTGTCCTTCCATTATTGTGTTCGCTCATCGTGATGAGACCGTTCCAATGGAATGCCTCGCGTATGGCCTGTATGGTCCTGAGCGCACTGGCATGGCCGACGCACCAGAGGGTGGGGCAAGCAACGGAGCAATAGCCGTACTTGACCACGGTGCGAACAGTGTCCTACGAAGAGATCCTGTGCCATGATCCCTATGTCCTTTTGCGGCCTTTCATGCGTGAAAGGAACGGCACGATGTCTTTTTTAGAGAGCGTATTTATCACATGGTGTGGCTCGAGCCATGCCCTTCGGGCCACGCCAAGGCCCAAGGCGAGATACTGCAGTTGATCTACGTGATGGCTGTCGGTTCCAATACCTATGAGCACACCCATGTCTCTGGCGCGTCGAACCAACGTATCACCTAGATCAAGGCGCTTAGGATAGGCATTTATCTCCAGGGCTGTTCCTGTTCGCTGCGCAGCCTCGAGTACTCGCTCGATGTTAAGTGCATAAGGCTCCCTTTCCCCAAACAGCCTGCCTGTGGGATGGGCGATCAGGTGTACATGTGGATTTTCCATGGCTGAGATCATTCGTTGCGTCAGACGGGTTTCGTCTTGCGAAAAACCTGTATGCAAAGCTGCGATTACAAGATCGAGTTGCTCGAGTGTTTCATCGGGGTAATCGAGACTGCCGTCACCGAGGATATCTACTTCCGCTCCTGCAAGTACCAGTACCTTCGATATACCAGCATGGTTTATCCTGCGGATTTCCTCGATCTTGCGCTCAAGTTCGGTGATGGAGAGCCCCTTGCCGATCTTCAGGCTTCGTGAGTGGTCGCATATGCATACCCATTCTAGGCCGAACCGCTCTGCTGCACGGGCGATGTCTTCTATGGAGGCTGTGCCATCGCTATAGTGGGAGTGCACGTGGAGGTCTCCCTTGATATCTTCTGCTCGGACAAGTCGAGGCAACTGTCCTGTCAGTGCCGCCTCGATTTCGCCTCGGTCTTCCCTTAGTTCAGGTTCTATGTAGGGCAGGCCCACTGCTTCGTATACGTCTACTTCGGTTGCTCCGGCGACTTTTTTCTCGCCCTTGAAGACACCATACTCGTTGATCTTGAGGCCTCTGCGCACTGCTCGTTCGCGTACTCTGATGTTGTGTGCCTTCGAGCCGGTAAAGTAACACAAGGCAGACCCGAAGCATGGTGCATCGACGAGCCGTATGTCGACCTGAAGTAGGCCCTTGAGGCGGACACTTGTTTTCGTCTCGCCACGTGCTAGAACCTCCTCGATATCAGGCCTGGAAAGCACCACATCCATGATGGGTTGATACTGAGGTGCCACAACCAGGATATCAAGGTCTTTTACCGTCTCCCGCATCCTGCGCACAGATCCAGCCACTGAAATACGGTCGATATGACACTGCTGTGTTAGATCATGCTGAATAGTTTCAGCAATGGGAAGCACGAAGCCAAGAGGAATCCGCTCGCGTCCCTTCTTGAATAGCTCGATGCCACGCAGGATCTTGGCTTCTGTCTTTTCTCTGACTCCTGAGAGTGTCGCGAGTTTTCCTTGCTTTGCGCACGCCTCCAACTCCTCTATGCTTTTTATGCCCAGTTCATCGTATAGGCGTTTTGCCATCTTAGGGCCAAGGCCTGGCACGGCGAGCATCTCCACAAGCCCTGGCGGGATCTCTTTCCTGAGTGTTTCGAGCAACTCAACTGTACCTGTGGCAATGATTTCTTCGATCTTTGCAGCAAGATCTTTTCCGATCCCTGGTAGAGATGCCAATCCTCCTCGGGCGGCAACTGCTTCGACATCTTCAGCCAGCGCTTCGATATTCTGAGACGCCTTTTGATAGGCACGTATGCGGAAGGGATTTTCACCTTTTATTTCGAGAAGCTCGGCCAGCTCCTTGAAGATGGAGGCAACTTCGGCATTTTTCATGGAAAGACTCCTTGGACGTAGGCACCTACCACGGAGTAGGACAACAAAAAGCAGACACCATGACCCGTAATCGACACGGCCCCCCAGAGCAAGACACGCAGTAACGCCTCTCTGCTCTGACCGCAGTACTGTGGTAAAAATAGCATGTTTCGTTGGCACTACGAAATCCCCATCGTTCCCGCATGTTCTCTTACGATACGCGCGTCAGCATGGTTTTTTAGCTGGGGTGGAAGGCAAGAATACTCTTTACAATGGTGGAAGGGTTTACTAAAGTCATGTGCAGCTTCTTAAGGTCCTGTGTCGGGCCGTAGGTAGCACCAATACAGGATCGACACCTTCCTATGAGAGACGCCGGGAAGATGACCTGTCTGTCGTGTGTGTGTAGGATTGCAGCGCTCGGTGTCTTTCTTGTAACCGTCGTTGTCCCCTCGCTTCGGGCAGCAACACTTGCCGAGACCCGAGGCCTTGGGGCGCGGGCAATTGCCATGGGTGGTGCCTTTACTGCTGTGGCAGATGATGTATCCGCGCTGTACTACAATCCTGCTGGGCTTGCGCAAATTCGGGGTCATCATGGTCACCTCGAGTATCTTTTTGTGAAGCCCAGGATATATCTCAAAGAAGGAGATACGCCGAGCCGCGTTGTCCTGGACAAGTGGACAAAGGCCCCAATGCTCGGTGTGGTGATCGATCTTTCCCGCGCAATCCACCTTTCCCGCCAAATCGTCGTAGGGTGGAATGCTTATTTCCCAGACAACTTCAAGGCAGTCTATAAGGTGCGATATGGTTCCCAATTCGATCCCTTTTATCCACTGTATGGCGACAATCATGAAGATCAGACAATTTGTCTTTGGTCAGATGCGGCTATCGAGGTCTTTCCATGGCTTCTCATTGGAGGGGGCACCACACTTCAAATACATGGGCAATATGCAGCATTGGAAGTAGCTGTTGACAGCCGTGGTAGGAGTGTGCCCGAGCAGAGCAGGACGACCATGGACGTCACCACAGAGATCTATCCCCTTGTCGGCGTGTTGCTCAAGCCATGGTCAAGACTTCGGGTGGGGTGTGTGTGGCGCAAGGACCTCAAATTTACCGTTGCCGGCGGGATGCAGATGCAGATGAAACTGGCACGGCCCGGTCGAGACCCTGTACCGATTCCTCTCCCTATTACAGTGGCTGCACAGGCCCACTATCGACCTCAGCAGGTTGCGGTTGGCATTTCGTATCTGCTCGATGAACACCTCCTGGCTGCGTGCGATCTTGCCTACTATGACTGGAGACCCTACAGAGACGATGCAGGCCGGCCTCTTGCAGTGCCGATGAAAGAGATTGTAGTACCGCGGTTTGGCATTGAGTATACGGGCATTCGCGGGATCGCCCTTCGCGCAGGATATTCGTTTCAGCCCTCACCTCTATCCCAACAGCCATTAGGATACCATACCAACCTCATCGACAACGATGTGCACAGCATATCGATTGGTACCGGATATCGCTGGGACCTGTTTGGCTTGTTACCACAGGCTGCTGAATGGTCATGCTTTTATCAGCTCCAGATCATGCCCTCCCGCACTTTTGAGAATGTCCACATAGGGAATTCGCGATTGAAGAGTTCAGGGATGTTCCATTCCTTCGGGTTTGGGATACATTTTTTTATGTGAACAGAGGGGCGTGAAGGAATGCCATATGTCGATCTAAGGTCTGACATCCCTGGTTCGAGTGTGGAAAGAAACCGGCTTAGTCTTTTAATGGCAGTGACGATCGGGTGTGCGATGGTGCTTGCTTCTAAGCATTCCTGGTGCGATATGTCGAGTCAGTTCGGTCTCAGTCCTAGGGCTATCGGTATGGGTAATGCGGTCTCTGCACTTATCGACGATTATGCTGCAGTCTACTACAACCCAGCAGGTCTTGCACTTACGTCAGAAAGTGGGTTTACCCTAGGGTATTTCTACAACGAACCTAGGATAAAAGTAGGAAGGAGCGACGGTACAGAGCATAGTGGTTTTCGGAGTGCCATGAAGGCAGGCCTGATCGGGTATCGTCATGCATTGTTCAGTAAGCACTGGAAAAAGAATGTGGTGGTTGGAATGGCCCTCGCATACCCGGATAATTTCAAGACAGGCACCATGGTGCGGACATATTTCTATGACGATACCCAATGGCCTGTAGTCGGCCGGGTGCATGATATGCTCGTGATGAGCGGAGGTATGGGTATACAGGTGCACGAGCGTGTGTATGTGGGTGTTGGAATGCGGTTTGCAGTAACGTACAGCGCCCAGGATATAAATGTTGTGCTGCGCCTTTCCGAAGGAACGATCGAATATGAGCGTGTTGACATCAATGCAGATACTGAGGTCTTACCTGTGGTGGGCTGCATCATAAGGCCTCTGGAGTGGCTCAAGTTTGGGGCGGTGTGGAGGCGAGGGGGTGCGCCGGTAAAGGTGGTAGGAAAGGGTCAGGGAAGTGCTGTGGTTGGTGCGTTCGTTTTGCCAGTTTCCCTTGGGTTGAACTTCAAGGATTTCTACGAACCTGATGAGATCGCGGCATCTGTAGCAATCGAGCCTTTGGATAAGATGGCTATCTGCTTCGAGACAACGTATGCCTTCTGGTCAAAGTATGACGTGCCATTCGACATGAAACCACCTGGAAGACCACTCGACGATATTGTGATACCACGCATTGGCCTCGAGTACCGGCTATCTGATTTCATGCGTGTACAGGCAGGATACTATTACCATCCATCACCAGTAAAAAGGGTACAATCTGACACTGACTACCTGGATGCTGCTGCGCACGTCGTCTCAGCAGGGGCAGAGTTCTCGATACCAATTCCTCGGTTGCTGGAATTTCCTCTGGTCCTCCATGTCTGTGCGCAGTATGAGCATATGCCTGAACGTCGGCTCACCACCCTGCACGGAAGTACTCGGGTATGGGGGCATATTAGCACCATAGGTGGTACGGTCCAGCTGAGATTCTAGCCCCCACGCATCGAGATGCCTGTAGTCCTCACACTATTGGACCGCTGCTGGTGTATGCGAGCTATGTTCCAATACCAAGCCACGCAGTAAGCAGGAACTGAATACGATCGATAAGGAGCGAGATTCGTCCCATGACCGTATATCCAAAGGAGGCGCCAAAAGAGATCATGAGGAATATCACCCCGATCCTCGAGACGACTCTGCCTGCAGGGCCGCGCTCCACCGAAAAGAAGAAGTAGTAGAGCACCGAGACAGTCCCAACGAGGATGAGCAGGATTCCTGCTGGTGCAGCAAGTGCCGTCAAGAACGCGCTGCTCCACGGTCCATTGGTAGACCAGACCTCAAGAAGCTCGGCAATGCCGATCGGCCGTATGGCTGCCTCCAATTGCTTGAGGATAAAGGTATGAACGGTAATAGGGATGCCTATCCCTGCACCCCAGCCGATCATCAATGCATAGGCATACCTACTGGGCCATGAGAACCTCCTCGAGATACGGGTAACCAACATGCATCCAAGCAGAATAGGTACGATCCTCAAACGCAGGGCTTCCATGAGATCGCTTCGGTCAGCTGCCCGCAAGAACGGATCGACCACCTCAGGTTTGAGCGACAGATACCACGTCATGATTGCACCGTATCCCAGGCCTATTCCCACGTAGAGATTCTCGACGATCTTGAACAGGGCATTGTCGCGATAGAGAAAGCTATATATGATCAGCGTGAGCCCTGCGGCCAGGATAATGCCAGCTTGCTGCCGGAGTCCTCTCAATGGTGTGGGCTCAGAGCCGGGTGCGGCAGTTGTATATGAGAATCCCGGAGATGATACGTCGACGTGGGGTAGGGTCACGACCATAGATACGAAGACAAACGCAACCACGAGCAGGAGTACCACAGTTCGTTCCACGGTCCTTTTTGTATCCGAAGGCTGTGGAGACAGTGGGTGCTCAGCCATGGTTCAATCTCCCCTTTGGGTGCGATTTCTGGTACGCCTCACGAATAGTTCTGCATTTGCGATAACGATGAGGCTGATAATGAAAAGGTGGGCGATAGATTGGGGTTTCATGCCGCGCGTGGCTTCTCCAGGTCGCGCAACAAGGTACTCATAATCTGCAGCACCACGTAGCCCACCAAGTAGTCCGCGGAGCTGGCCTGATTGTAGGTAGGGGAAAAGGTCAGGCGCAATAACTGCTGTGCAACCTGCGGAAAGAGGGAAGTGAAATCGGTCGCCACCATAGGCAATCCAGAGTTCGGTAGTCATGCCCGCGGCAAGGCAGACGGCATAGCTCAGGTCTTTTAATGAACGAATCCCCTGCAGGGCAGGCATGTCGTGCGTGGGCTGACCATAATAATCTCTATCGAATGCGGCTGTGATGTTCTCTCCCATGTTGAGGATGAGATTCACATCCCCGGGCTTGAATCCGAGGAACACAAAATCCCTGCCCGATACCATTCCGTACTCTGCAGCAACTCGTTCTACCATGCTCTTGTGCAGGGCAATACCGCTCTGCCAAAAGGTCATAATGACGGGATGGAGGTTCTTTGCAAAGCAATGCCTGAGGAGGGCAATGCCCATGGGCTCGAGTTCGCCTTTTGCCGTGGGGTCGAAATCGAACGCCAGCAGGAGTACTGAACTTCTTTCAAGCGCATCGATATCGTCAAATACTTTTTGTGCAAGGTAAGAAGGCTTGCCGGGCAATTCAAAGGGAATAATGACTGCTGCGACAATAGCAGTAGCAAGGCCAAGAAAGATGAAGCGACGGATGGTCTGGTATCGTTGCACATCTGCTGAGGTAGGTTGTTGGCTGAACGTACGTTGTGCCATCAGTCACCTGCGCCCATATATGACCGTTCGATTCCGAACAGTATTCTCAGTGACTGCGCGATTGCACCTAGGGATATACCCAGCAGAATGCCTCGCTTGGCAGCCAGGTTAGGATATGCCATGAGAAAGTCCGAGACCCTGGAAAAATACGGTGATAGGAGCTCGCTGATCGGCACGCGGCCGAACATCACGATTGCGGCAGACACCAGCAGCAGGACAGCTTCAAAGGTTCTGGCTCGAAATGTCCTATAGGCTGCGCTCGCCATAAAAAAGGCTAGGATTGAGAAGATTGTTGCGCCACAGGGGACCTGGATGTACGTGTACATCCAGTGGAACCAACTTTGTTCGGCTGGGGCAGTGGCAAGCGGTCCTTCACCGCTATTGTAAAGACCTGTCCCGATCATGAGACCTGCGCCAAGAAAGACGAACAAGCTGTATGCCCAGCCAGGAGGTCGCTGACGGATCCTGGTTGCGTGCATATGCAGGAGGCTCCAGAGGCCGATAAAGAGCGCAAAGCCACCGATAATCCTGAACCAAGTGGTGACGATCTCGAGCAGCCTAGAGGACGCTGGATGGGCACTATACTCTTGGGCAAATCCAACCAGGCCTGCCAAGAAAACCAGTAGAAGTGGAACAGTCCGCTTGTACCACATCAGAATGCCCTCAAGAGTTGTGATATCCAGTCAATTCCAAAACTCTCCACTACAGTCCCTAGTACGAGTATCGTCATCAGGCACACCTTGCCCACATCCTGTGCGCGCAGGCTTCCGAGCATAAGCGGTTCTCGAGACAGGTAGGCAGAGGCAGCATAGAGCTCTTCGCCGATCAAGGTATAGTCGCACGCTGTAACAAGGAATGGGACCTGTGAGTAGGAGTCTGTCCCAGCGATTTGGATCGCGCCGGTAGCTGCACCTGTTTCAGCAAGCAGCAGGGATTCAGCATAGAAGTAGCCTACCAAGAAAATAGATCCAGGTCGTTCTCTGACCATGAGCCCACTCGTGGCTGCCACATAACTGAACTGATCAGAGGCGACGAGCGAGATGTCGTCAGGATTGTATGCATCGGGTCGTCCAGCCTCTGTATAGGCTTGTTTGGCCACCTCTTGGCTCACTGCAGTAACAATAGGGTCTACATTGGTCACACGAACCCGCATGTCGTACTCAGCAGCACGTCTGCATACGCGATTAAGGATCGTAAGGGCTGCAATGGTCGAGAGGCTGCCTAGTCCATCCATGCCGTGGACAAACAACAAAGGCCTGCCCATCTCTGTGGCCCTGCCGATAGCCTCTTCTACAGCATCGAGGGCTGGGATCCTACGAATAAAGAGCTGAGGCCTCTTGCGGGCCAGTCTGATAAACCCAACGACAATACAGCAGAAGAGGACCGAGATGACGAGGTTGTTCATTCTGAAGTGCTTAAAGAGGTTCGGCGTGGCCCTTGCACTGACGATTTTTGGCCTGTTCTCGATTCCTACATAGCGTATGTTCGTACCGTCGGATATTGCTAGTCTGAAGTAGTACTGTTCAGCATTGGTACGTCTGCGCTCCTGCTGCAGTCGCACCTGTTCGCGCCTCGACTCCCGTTCGTACCGGGCTCTATCCTTGACATCGTGTTCATCTGGAAGAAGGATCACATTTGGTGTCGGCATATATATGTCCGAGGGAGTTATTGCCACATAATGGACCTTGTGTGGGGCTTTGATGTGGGCACAATATTGCGGGTCGTCTGAGGCGAAGTTTCCAGTGGAAGGAATGGGTTTGGCCGTTGCAGGTCTGAACATGCCGCGCTCGTAGTCTTCGGTCGAGGCAATTTCCAACAAATAGGAGATCCCAGGGCCGTCTGAGCTGGATACAGGCCAGATGACAGCAATGGCACTCCCATCGTCGCTTGGACGGTCATACGCCATAAACCCTTCAGCGTCAGGAGGTCGAAGATCAGCTGCCTGTGCAGTCATGGGCAGAAGCTGCAAAGCACTCATTGTGATTATTGCGAAACACAGCGCTCTCGTTCGAAGGGATGTGGCCATGCCCGTATGCTAGCTCCTTTGGATGAGTTCGATATTTGCCCTGGGCACTATGACTCGTGTACCGTCTGCAAGTCGCAGTTCTGCGACGCGAACCCTTGCCTCTGTTTCTATGGATACAAACTCGCACGGGAGTGACTCGACAGTACCGAGTTTACCAAAATAAGGTTCACGGATGATCCTTACTTGGGTACCTACCGTAAGGTCTGTTGATGGAGGCTCTTGTGGGGATGCCCCGGTGTCTTTTTCGTCTGAAGCGTGCCAGGAGACGATGATCTCAGGCCGTACAACCCCTGCCCGTATTTGGGTAGCACCGTTTACCGAGGCCTTTCGACCGCACAAGGATCTGAGTAGATCAAAGGTCCCCTGGGCCATGGGGATCTTTCCAAATCCCTCGGTTATGATCAGCACAGGTCTAATCGTCTCTTGGCCAGTGATTGCAACGCCGATTTCGTAGCCGAGAAGACTGGTCAGGTCGCTATCGTGTATGGAGCCGGCAATAAGCGCTGCAACGCCGATTTCATGGGCACGTGTGAAAAACCTCGAGGTAATGCGCTCTCCTGCCACCACGATTGCTCCTTGCATATCGCTGCCGAGCATCTCTGGCTGGGGCGTTTCTTCTGGTCGATCGCACGCCATCATGATGGTGCCGATTGCCTCACCACCGACGCCAAATATCCCTTGAATATAGGCAGCCTTGGCTTCGATAACCACTCCTATGCGCTCGATGACCGCGGTCACCGATCCATCGATATATGCACTCACCTCGACCGGCCGCGGCGGATGCCGTATGAGTACCTGACCAGTGATCGCAGAAATGGTTTCCACTGTTCCGGCCATAGGGGCGCGTACAAAGGTTCTGAACCATTTGAAACGGGATCTCGTAGCAGCAATGACTTCACCTTGTTCTACAGGATCGCCTTCCTGTTTGGTCATGTAGTCTCGTATGCGGGAGGGTGCAATGCCGAGCTGAGCGACTACATTGACCGAGGAGACCGACCCAGGAAGGTGTGCTCGGGCGACAACGGTTTCAGCTGCAACAACATCTCCACGCTTAACCAGTACTGACCCTTCGATGGGCAGCATCCGTTCCTTTCTTACAAGTGTGTTGCGGGAAACCGTTATGCCAGGTGTGTATGCATGTGCCACTGAAAGGGCCTCCTTCAGGCCGGATAGGCATCGAGTGCCTTGCTCCATGCGTGTACCATGGCCTTGCGCTCCTGTTCGTCCGCAGGCAGCACGAGCGGTCTGCCACGGCCGTCAAAGACGATTCCAACTACGCCGCCTCGTACCTGTGCGCGGACAGGGCGGCCAGCACCTTCTCCAATGTCCACCCCTCTGCCTGGGTGCACTTCCAATGCTACCATCGTGCCTTGCGGGACTCTTTCGAGACGTATCTGTCCCACCATAACGGTCCCTTTGGCAACGCCATCGTCCGAGGTAATGGTGTAGTCAAAGGCCTTTGTGCCTGGTTTGCCACGGTTGACAGGAGAAATACATGTTCCAAGGTCGACAAGGCAATCTCTGAGAAATACCTCGTGGGCCGCCTGTTCATTGACCTGAGAAAGCACACCCAAGTGCGGCATCATGAAAATGCTGTCCACTGCAAGCCGCGTTACACCCGTGGGCTCAAAGGCATCGATGAGGATCAGCATCGCCTGGGCACGACGTGGTGCATGCGATAAGACCCCACCGCTGCCGATGAGAAGATCAATGTTGGCCATGTCAATCAGAGTGGTCTGTTCTGGGGCGGCTGCAAACGAGCTCGAGATGGTGCGTTTTTTTTGGACGCCTTTTAAGCCTGTAACCAATGTCTTGTGCTGTTCAAAGGCCCGTCGCAGTGCTTCCCGTGCGAGCGCGTGCTCTATCTTGAGATCGTTTAGCTGCTGGGGAATGGTGGTCGGTCTAATCATTTTGTTTTTTATGGCGTCCCGCAGCGTGCCTTCTTCTACGTCAAAGGGAACCCATCGACGGATATTCTCTACACCTGCTTCAGCAAGTACATTTGAGATGCTGTAGCTCATCCCGAGATTGGCACTCACGGTTCGATTGAACGTTCCTTCAACTACTGAAAAGACATCGGTCGTCGCACCTCCTATATCCACACCAAGTACGTTTATGTGCTGATGCTTTGCTACGGTGTGCATGAGTAGGCCCACGGCCGCAGGAGTAGGCATGATCGGCGCACCTGTCATGGTAACGAGTTTGCGGTACCCTGGGGCTTGTGCCATCACATGCTCTAGGAAGAGTTTTTGTATCTCCTCTCGAGCAGGACCCAGGTTTTCACGCTCGAGCACAGGACGGATATTTTCAGTGATATGAAGGTCGGTTGTTTCTCCGAGAATCTCCTTTATGGCTGGCCGTGCGTCCTTGTTGCCTGCGAATATTACAGGTAGCTTGAATGTGGCCCCAAGTCTCGGGGTTGGGTGTGCAGCTGCCAGGTACTCGGCAAGTTCGACTACATGGGTAATGGTACCACCGTCAGTACCCCCGGATAGGAGTACGAGATCAGGACGCAGCCGTCGTATACGTTCGATCTTCTCGTGAGGGGGTCTCCCATCGTTTGCAGCCATCACATCCATGACAATTGCCCCTGCTCCCAAGGCTGCCCGAGCAGCGCTCTCTGCTGTCATGGTAAGAACTGCGCCTGCTACCATCATCTGCAAGCCGCCGCCTGCACTGCTCGTAGACACGTACAGGTCAACCCCAACTGGTCCTCGAGACGGCGTAATAATACGCTCTCCGTCAAGGATCTTTCTGCCGGAGATCTCTTCTAATTCGGAGAACGCAGTCAGTACCCCCCGGGTGACATCTTCAAAAGGGGCCTCTACTGTTGTTGGTGCCTCCGCACGGAAGGTCTGACGATAGCCTTCCTGGGTGCGCTCGATAAGGATCGCCTTGGTAGTAGTACTTCCGCAGTCTGTTGCGATGATGACTGAGAGGTCCTCCTGCCGCTTCACCGCTTTCCTCCTAGCGCATCTTCATAGGTTGCCGCTTCGATCTCTTTAATCAGGGCCGAAATGCCGTCTCTGCGTTCAATAATCTCGGCAAAGCGCTTGTACTTGTCCGGACTGAAGAGTGTGCTCACGAATGGATGGAGGAAATGGAGTGCTTGACTTCCCACATAGTTGAGTGGGCTGAGCGATCCTAGGAACAGGATAGCAGGAGCAGCCATCCTACGTGTTGCAATACACCGGCCTACGATCCTGAGAAGTTCGTAGTCCTCTTGAGAGAGCGGTCCGTGGGGGCCTTCAAGGGAGAAGGCGTGCTTGAGACCTGATCGCAATCTAGTCAGAAGACCTGTGTTGTGACCTGACAAAGGCAATGACCTCCTCTGGATTGGCGTTGAAGCGCAGCACAATCGATTTGAACGACGCACGCCGAGATGGTTGTGGCACCTCTGAGACGAGCATACCGCGCCGTCCGATCACAACGCACCGTATACGGGACCATGGGATGTAGCGTCGTGTACCCAAGAACCGCACTGTCACTCCCTGGTCATCGAGTTCGTACGTTGTCGGCAGCAGGTAGGGAGCTAAGGAGGCGGACAGTACCGCTGCTGCAGTAAGTACGGTTAAGAGGCCGTCAAAGGCGACATACGTCGCAGCACACGCACCACCAATTGCGGCGATGCACAGGAGTGAACGAGGGAACTCGTCTATCAGGGGGTGTGATCGCCATCGGACTGACATTGCTATAAACACCTCTCATGTGTAACTACAGATGGTCGTGTTCGTGCGCTATGCGGGCTTCTATGCTGCCCGCAGCAGGATCGAGAGTCAAGAGTGAGTGTATAAAGCAACAGGACTGCTACAGGGAGTATTTCAGTCGCTGGCATGGAAAAAGAGTCCATGGGCAAGAAAAGCAGGCTCCAGCGTATTCAGGGCTTATTGCATACGGACGGGGTTCCAGATACGCACCTTGTGCTGGTGTTACACCTTGTAGAGTACATCGAGATATCTCTTGAGCATGTCTGAGACAAGGCCTCTCAGGGGAAGGGTTGCCGCCATGCCATAGATGGGCCCCATGCCACCTTTTTCCTGTGGATGGCGCCGGACATAGGCGACTGCATCCTTGAGGTCTTGCAAAAAGCGCTCTGCAACTCCAGGTGCTGTGTGCCTGAGTGTCACGCATAGGTGGACACAGGAGGGCTTATGCAGGCCATTGAGGCTCCAGTTCCTTGTGCCCATGAAGTCCATTACACGGTAGATATCGAGCACAGGCGATCCAAAGGCAATGACCCATAGTGGATCACCAAGGATAACGAGCTCAGGTATCTGTCGTATCCCTTCTTTGATCCTCGATGCGGTTTCGAGGATGCTCCTTGTGGCCTCGATATAGCCTTGCTCACCCATTGCTACCATGGCTGCCCAACAGGCTGCAGAGAGTGCCCCTGGCCTACTACCTGCAAACGTAGGCGAAAAATACAGTCCACCAGGCCACTCGGTGGTGGTGTAATATTGATAGTGACGAAGTTTGTGACTTCGGTACAGGATAACCGAGGAACCCTTGGGGGCATATCCGTACTTGTGCGTATCTGCAGAGATCGAAGTCACGCCAGGCACCCTGAAATCGAATGGCGGTACCGGATAGCCGAGCCGCTCTGCCCACGGCAGGATAAATCCACCCAAACAGGCATCTGTATGAAAACCGATGCCTCTCTGGCGCGCAATTTCAGCAAGTTCCTCAATAGGGTCGATCACTCCATGGGGAAAGGAAGGGGCTGAGCCAACAATGACCACGGTATGCTTTGTGATCGCCTTTTTTGTTGCTGCAACGTCTGCCCTATAGTCAGGACCTACTGGTATTCGTTTCATCGTGATCTGAAAGTATCGAGCGGCCTTGTCAAAAGCTGCATGAGCCGTGCTCGGAACTATCATTTCTGGAGCAGTGATCCCCTTACGCTCCCGAGCCCAATCGCGGTAGCTTTTCATGGCTAGGAGGATACTTTCGGTTCCACCAGAGGTCACTGTGCCACAGACCTGATCAGGCTGCGAGGTGCGTGCAGCGCCGAGCATATGTGCGGTCATTGAGACGATTTCTGCCTCGTATTTGGCCGTGCTAGGCCAGATGTCCGAGTGCAAGGGATTGCTCTGAGAATGTAGTGCATAGATCTGATTGAGGAACGCAATGTGCTCGTCGTCACCGTGATAGACTGCGCCTGACACAAATCCTTCTTTCCATCGCGACGTTTCTTTGGCGCAGAGGGCTTCCATCTCCTTTACGATCTCGTGACGGGGCCTGCCATGAACAGGTAATTGTCTCACCGGTGGGAATTCCTTTTCATAGGGTTTGAGCGCAGGCTCGAGCTCAGCAAATAGCCTCTCATATTCCTTTTCAATCATCTTTCGGACCGGAGGGAGGGTGCGCAGATACCGCTCAGCTCGTTCCAGTATGCGAGGATTCACCCATTGAAGTCGTTTGTTGAGCAGCAGCATGAGATCCATATCCAGCTTTCTCCATCTATCAACCGTGCAATGAACCGAGTCTGGTCTTTGAGTTGAGTCGGCCATATATCTTCTTGGGGGCTTCGTACAACGCACAGAACTCCCTGAAAAGCTCATCATAGAGTGCTCTATGGTGAGGATCAGGCGTATAGCTCGCAGTTATTTGGACCCTGTCAGGGATATCTTGCACGGTGAGGTACCCCAGGCCGAGTGCGGCAAGAAAGGCAGCCCCTCTGGCGTTTGCGAGTATAGGGTCCTTGACCTGCTGGATCGTTCGATTGAGGACATCTGCGAAGATCTGGCACCACACGTTGGAATTTGCCCCCCCGCCGATCATTCGTAGCGAGGAAAAGGGTCGCTTGACGAACCGTTCCACATAGTGGAGCAGCCATCGGGTGTTATATGCCACACCCTCGAACACAGCACGCAGTATCTCCTCCCGAGTGGTCTCCAGCGAGAGGTTTACAAAGGCAGCCCTGAGCAAACGATCTTCCACTGGCGTGCGTTCGCCATAGAGCCACGGGGTAAAAATGATGCGGTTGGAACCAGCCGGAACTCGTTCAACGATCCTGTCAAATATCTTGAACACATCCTCTGGCGGAGAACTGCCAGGAAGTTCGTCCTTGTGAAAGAAAAGGTTGTCACGCAAGAACTTCAGACAGGCGCCTGCAGTCTCTTGTTCATTTGCTACAAAGTATCGCTCAGGCAGTGCAGAGGGAAGTGTGGTCATATTGTGCAAAGGATCGACCTTCTTGAACGGCACGTGGCAGGTCAGCCATGAAGAGGTCCCGACGTAGAGATGGGCCTCATAATCCCTCACCGCACCTGACCCAATTGCTGCTGACTGTAGATCAGGGGTCCCGACAACGACTTTGACATGGCCGGGAAGCCCAAGCTCCTGAGCGACCTCTGGCTTTATCAGGCCGAGGATGTCTACTGCACGTTTGAGCTCTGGGAGTTTTTCTGCATCGATAGTTGAGAGTTTTATCAAATCCTCGTTGTACACGACCTGTGCCAAATTCCTGTTGTCGGTCACCCAATGAAGGGCAATAGAATCGTAGGATGCGGCAAACCTCCCAGTAAGTCTGAGATTGAGATAGTCCTTAGGCTCTAGGAACTTATAGGTCTTATGGTAGATCTCAGGTGCTTCGTGCTTTATGTAAAGGATATGAGCAATAGGATCCTTGCCAGAGTTAGCAGGCACACCGCCAGTGAGGCGCAGCCATTTCAAGAGCTTGCGTATGCCGTAGCCTTCGAATGCCACAAGCCCTTTGGTTATTTCCCTCACGTATGGTTCTCCGCGAGCGTCCATCCAGATCACTGCGTTCATTAAGGCTGTGCCATCCCTGTCTACGGCAACCGTACCAGACCACTGGGCAGTACAGCTAAGCGCAACAATGGAGTCGATCGGCACAAGACCCTTAGCCAAAAGCCTTGTCAGTGCCTTCTTGATCGCCGCCCACCAGTCCTCGGTACGTTGTTCAGCTCCGCCATGTGGTAGGAGCAAAAGAGGAATCTCTTCGAACTCGTACCCAACACAGTCCCCGTGGACAGAAAAAAGGGCTACTTTAGGGCCATTGGTTCCAAGGTCGATTGCAACAATGTAGGTATCGTGCTTACTAGTCATGGCAGCAACCCCCGAGGCAGGGAATGTGGGAGTGCGCAACGGTCCTCTACATCACCGATTATGGTGTCAGTATCTCTCTGAGTATTTTGTCTTGGAGTCGTGTTGGAAATGCATCCTTAATACCCCACTGCCGTGCCAGGTGTACGAGGGAATTGCATTGCTCCGAGGTCTCGAAGATCCCGGCACAGATTCGTATCCAAGCTGTACCTGTGGGAGGCGAAGGACTGTGGCGTATGATGAATATATTTTCTATGCCGTTGTTTCGTAAGGTACGGGCCGCCTTGTGCGCACCTGTTTCTGAGGTTGTGGAGAGAAGCTGAACGGTAAAGAAATCAACTGTAGCATCTTTCAGAGAAGGTGGAGCAGGGGGAATGGCCAGTTCAACATGGGCTCCTAGCTTGTTCCAATCCGATATGTGAGGATTTGCGTCTTTGAGGAGTTTGAGAATCGACCTGTCTATGGTCTGGTAGTGCTCGAGTGCGATTGCTGCAAGGTCTTTAGAGTCAAATGAGACAAGCGTTTGCTCTGACCCTGGGATCGTCTCAGGGTTCGGTACAACATCCAGTGGTGGCACAGGCTCCCCATTGAGTGAAGATGGAATGATATCGGTCCGACCCTCGCTCTGCTGGGGGCCCTGGCTTACGAGGGGAATCTTGTCAGCAGAGTCTGTTTGTAGGTCTTCCTTCGCTTCTGTAGAAGGCATCGCATGTGAAGGTTCCTTCTCTGGTGGCACGTCCTTGGCATATGGCTGTAGGAGTGAAGTTTCTTCGGACTGAGGCCGAGCAGCCTTTGATTCGTCTCTTCTATGCCCATAGTTCCGGAGAACTGCGAGCAATGCGACGATACTGAGAAGACATGCCAGGCCCACCAATGCTATCCATAGACGGTTGGGCCGAAACGATGCACTAGGTGATCTCGGGTAGGTGGTCTGTCCGTCTATGTGGGGTTGGGCTGGAAAGGGTTCGGAGGAAGGTGGAACTGGCTCATTTGCGTGTGCTGCATATGGCCCCTCTGTGGGCAACGTCACTGCTGGTGGTACAGTGGGGGGTGGAGATTCGAGGCGTGAGAACTTTTCCTTTGTCGTACGAGCAAAGACACGACAGAGGGCATGTACTGTATCTTTCGAAATAGTCTCTTGCAGCAATCGTGCTTCAAAGTCCTTATCAAGATCCTTCAGTGTCTCCAGAGTGAGCGAATCGTCCACAGGAAGCTTTTTTCTCGCAAAGGCAAGCATCATAGCATTGTCACAGACAACATTGATCAACCTGGGGATGCCTTTTGCGTAGTTCAAGATATGCCAGAGTGCACTGGTAGTAAAAATCGCGTCTGCCGAGGCGCCAGCTATTGCCACACGGTGAAATATGTATTCAAGGGATGACTCAGGATCGAGCGGTCGTACAATAGCGCGTATGCTCACGCGCTGGCGCAAGGACTGGAGCTTCTCATGTGCAAGGAGCGTATCGAGCTCATCGGTTCCAACGAGGACTATCTGGATAAGCTTTGCCTCAGGCGTTTCGAGATTATTGAGGTAGCGAAACATATTCAAGGCCTGAATGCTCAGATCCTGGGCCTCGTCCACAAGTACCACAACTTTACGGTCATACTGGAGTTGTCCAAGGGCGAATCGTTTGAGTTCTTCGAACAGACCGTAATCAGGTGCCTTGTCCTGTGCTATCCGTAAGTGGGTACAAAGGTCCTTGAGAAAAACTGGCATGGTTTCTTGTATGCCAGCAGGGAACAATGCAATATCTGCCTTGTCTTTGAGCTGGTCGAAAAACGAATAGAGTATCGTGGTCTTGCCCACGCCCACTGGGCCTGTCAAGGTGATCAAGCCCTTTTTTTCGATCACACCGTAAATGAGTGCCGATAGGGCTTCCTCATGACATTCTGAAAGGAAGAAGTACCTCGGGTTGGGAGTAAGATCGAACGGCTTTTCATTGAGTCCAAAAAAGGCCTCGTACGCAGACATGGGCAACCCCTTTAGTGTGCTACTATTGATGGAGTATGGAGGTTCATCCAGTCAGGTACCTGCACTATCGATGTGTCGGCATCCACTCTGAAGGATCGTACATGTGTGGTTACGTGCTAACTTCACATCCAGGGACAGCATCTTTTTTCAGATGATACACAGATCAAACAGTTAGAGCAATGGCACAGGACAAGCATCTGCCAACATTTTCTGGTGAACGTAGGTCAGTGGCAGACGGCCAGTGGTCAGGAAACGGATTCTCAAGAGGTAGCTCTTGAGACGTGTTACTCTCGAGAGGTGAGTGTGCCATACTACATGTCATCGTAGTGGCGCGAGCAATAGGGTGCGTATAGGAGCACGCCAGGGCCTGAGGAGTGCAGGAATAGGTGAAGTGGATATGGCAGGTCAAGTACACGGTTACTGTACGTGGAGTTCTTCTTTTAACCTCGATATCCATCGATCCCGGCTCGTCAGGTGCATACCCACACCAAGCGGTGCCCTGAGGCCTTCGGGACGAAGCCTGTGTACAAGCGTGTTGTAGGCGATATCACACACCCTGAGTGACCATCCATCGGACAGTATCAGCGGAAGTCCTGAATCGCGTGTGTCATTGAGCGCCTCGATCAGCACCTGTAGTGCCCGCTGCGTACTGAATTCACCCGCTGCCTCGAGCAGCCGGGCCTTTTTGAAGGGATCTTCAGGCACGCGTGCGAGCAAATCCTCATGAACGGTTTCTGGCATTGCAGCCAACAGACGGCGTGCGACAAGCGCATCCTGCTCGATCGACCTCGCTTCTCTATAGGAGCGTGCATGTGACGTAGACCATAGTTTTGCCGATAGAAAAGAAATGGTCCTCTGGTTGTCAGGAGGAAAGCTCCTCCTGATGAGGTCTGGTTCAGGCTCCTCGACGATTGCCTGAGAAGTGCTCAAGGCATCAAAATCACGCTCCAATGGATCTACAAATGCCTGTGTGCTCAACATAACAGCCAGTGAGCCAATAAAGAAAAGGACCGTGTATCGTAAAAGAGGCAGCTTGGTGAAAAAAGGGTTGTGCCTATTCATACCCATATCCTCTCTCGTAGCGCATATTCAGGGGGTTGTCACTTGTGGAGTCCATGACGCTTCACATGTGGGCTCGCTCATCAGTCACACCGTGGATCACAGCGCGAATAGGTGTTCCACTGGGTAAAGTCAAAGTAGTCATTATTGTTTTGCCTCCGATTGAGATTGTACTTAATGGTTTCCCAATCCCATCCAGAAATAATACCTTTCACGAATATATCCTGTGCGCCAATGAGTGAGTCGGTTACCGTGTGAAACAGTATGCCACGGGTAAAATTCTCGCTGTAATAATTTCCTGAGTTGCACGACCTATAGTACAACACTGCATAACGCAATAACGAAGGGAGTTCTTCGTTGCTCCCTCTTACGATAAGCCGTGGTTCGAGCTTACCGGTCAGGGCCTTCAGATGGTAGTGGTAACGATCGAGACCTTCGCCTTGGACAGGGCCAAAGTTCTGACACACGCCCACATTGTCATTATTGGGAAACCGCTGCAATCCTATCGGCGTACAATAGTTCATCGGGTATCGTGCGATCTCCTCGTCGCTGAACCATAAGTTGGGATATGCCTGTGCCTCGACAAGGTGTCTCCAATCTACTGCGACGTAGGGGGTCGATATGTTGAGAAAATCGCTTATTGTTCTCACCCACTCGATCTTGGACTTGTCAGGGAGGTCACTGAACATGACTCCAAGGCCGTAATTGGAATGACCTGTATAGCCAACATACGCACCTGGCGTTTGTAATGCCTGGAGGAATTCTTCAGCTGTGGTGCCTATGTGGATGCTGAAATATTCATTCGTGTAGGTGTTACTCACATAGTACGTATCTCCTTCTTTTCCAGCGACACGCCGTAGGTAGAATTCGATCAAGTCTCTCTCTGCTCCAACCGCAGGGTATCCTTCAATGATGAGGATCTTTTGAAGTACTGCTGTATACGTGAGATCGTCGACGGCAGCTCCATCCCCTGATTCAGCTAGCACACAACGTGCATAAGAAATCCCTGGATGGTGCACTTCGACATAGTGGCGGCTACCATTGTCTCCTACCGGTACCATTTGTGAGGCAAGGAGCACGTCGTGTGCGTCGTAGACCTCAAGACGGCTTTGCTCAGAGGGACTGTCTACGTCGATAAAGACCACACCTACCTTGCTGACCTCACCAGGGCTGGTGCGATCAGATGGCTGAACAAAGCGTATTGTGATGGTTCCTACACGTGAATATGTATTCCTGGAGATAAGCACATTAGGGGACGATTCAGATGGTATGTCAGGATACAGGCCGCCCTTGAGGGCCTTGGCATTATCGAGTACTATTCCGTAGTGGCTGAATTGGCTGTGGATCGCAGTCCCTGAGGGGATGCTCGTACCGTCAGCATATGCGTCAAACCCCTGCACTATGACCGGTGGGGGTGCAGGTGGTGGCCAGCTCTGCGGAGGACAGCCGCTAAAGGCGAAAAGCACAAAAAGCAAAATACTCGACGCCGAAGACTTGTTCCTGGAAGACGAATACTTCATGTTTCAAAGCATTCCTTAGGTAGATGGGCGTGATCAGAATCATCGGTAAAATCTAGCATAAAACCGTTTTTCCAGCGCTGTCAATATAGCTGGCTCATGACCAATTCACCACACGTCGGGAACTAAAAATACCTTGCAAAGGGCGCGTGGTTTCATTATGATAGGCCGACCCGCAGGGCCCGTAGGACCAAGAGAGGCGGGCATGAAGAAAGGGTCCACCAGAGACCAGGGCCTTGTGCCTCAGGTACAAGGTACTGACACATGGATGAATGGCAGCATTTTTTCTACAACAACTAAAAAAGAATAACGGAGTGCACTCGTGTTTGACTATATTTACGGTATCTTCTCAAGTGATTTGGCCATTGATCTTGGCACAGCGACGACCCTTGTCTTTATGAAAGGGAAGGGGATCGTCTTGTGCGAGCCTTCGGTGGTTGCCGTGCACAAAGGCAATCGAAACACCAATCGAGTCCTGGCTGTTGGCAAAGAAGCCAAAGAGATGCTCGGCAGGACCCCTGGCAACATAGTGGCGATCAGGCCTCTTAAGGATGGCGTGATCTCGGATTTCGAGGTCACCGAAGCAATGCTCAGATACTTTATCAAAAAGGTGCACAACAGAAAGGTGTTCGTGCGACCGCGCATCATTATCGCAGTACCGTTTGGCATCACCCAGGTGGAGAAGCGGGCGGTGAAGGAATCCGCTGTTTCAGCAGGTGCTCGAGAGGTCTACTTGGTTGAGGAGCCAATTGCTGCAGCCATAGGCGCAGGACTGCCTATCACTGAACCTTCAGGCAATATGATTGTCGATATTGGAGGAGGCACCACAGAGGTGGCTATCATTTCCCTGGCCGGGATCGTCTACAGCACCTCGATTCGAGTTGCTGGGGATAAAATGGACGAGGCAATTATCCAGCATCTGAAGCGGAAGTACAATCTTCTCATAGGCGAGAGGACTGCAGAATCCATAAAAATCACTATCGGAAGCGCCTACCCAGGCGAACAAGATCGTACCATGCATGTGAAGGGCAGGGATCTTGTGGCTGGCGTTCCAAAGACCCTGGAGATAAGTTCTGAGGAGATTCGGAAGGCCTTGGCCGACCCGATCAATGCCATCGTAGAGGCAGTTCGCATGACCCTCGAGCGAACGCCTCCTGAGCTCTCTGCTGACATTATTGATAAAGGAATCGTATTGGCTGGCGGAGGCGCGTTGTTGGAAAATATGGATGTACTTCTTCGAGAGGAGACAGGCCTCCCTGTTATTGTCGCAGAGGATCCTATTTCCTGCGTGGCATTGGGATCAGGCAAGATCCTGGATGAACTCGATCTCCTAAAGGCGGTCACCATCCAATAGATACCATGCGGCAGATGTCGTGGGCCGGCTTCCTTGCAGTGGATGGTTACAGCCGCTATCCCGTATGTGTACCAGTACTATTCGGAGATGTCAGAGGAAGTGGTGTATGAACCTATCGCCTTCGCTCCATGTGACAAGAACCGACTGCCGAGCAAACCCTGGCCAGTAGGGTCTGTAGCCGGATCGCACATGGCAACAGGCGCCATAAGGTGCATTGGATGACGAGCAAGACACTCTGGACAAAGACACTCAGTGAGGAATTCTGGAGTGGAATTGTCACACCACTCATGTTTTCTTTGGCAGGAAGCCTCATCGAAGAGAAGATGGCCAGGAAGGGGCTTCGCTTGGCTGGCTTGAAGCATCTCGAGCACGAGCCGTTTTTTCGTCTCTTTTGCGGCCAGGTGTATCTGAACTCCAAAATCTTCGAAGAAATCGTTCGCTTGATCCCTTCGGTATTTATCACGCCAGAGGTGCTGAAGTTTCTTCCTCAGGAGATTCAAGAGGACCTCTCTAAGATCCATGTAGCCTTTTTTTCGCCGCGGACATTCGGACTCCTGTTTAGACTATTCACTATGGATCGGCATTGGGCGCCTTTTTTCAATTACAAGGCATTTGACCAGACAGTGGGTCGTATCGAAGAGGCCCTTCGGACGAGGAAAGAGGAGTCACTGGATGCGTTGTCATTGGCAGATCTCATGGAACGAACTCGTCGATTGTATGTACAGATGGGCGAGTTCCTCGATGTGGTAACATGGGGTATGGTGTTTGCCTACGTCTTTCATCCGTTGACGCACATCCTTGCCAGCCAGTGGGGAGGAGATCCAGATGGCAATTTAGCGGTCCACCTGACTGTGGGACTGGAGGGAGTAAAGACCTTTGAGATCAATCGTCAAATAGAGTTGCTTGCTGAGATGGTTTCCACGGATAGATTTCTTACCCGCATCTTTTCTGTGGACGATCCAGGAGAAATATTGAAGGCTGTAGCCAAGAGGCCCAAGGCCCGCCAATTTTACAGAAGATTCGAGGAACTTATACGCATCAACGGTCATAGGTTCCACGGAAGGGACATTTCGTATCCCACCTGGAGGGAACGTCCGGAGATCGTCATTGATATGATCAAGAAAATGATGGGAAGCGACAGGAGCCGCAAGGCCTATCGTACGCAAAGCGAACGAAGAAGGCAGGCAGAGCAGATAATAAAAAGGAATATCGCCAGAGGTCCATTGGGTGCTGCCAAAGAGGCCTTGTTCAGTTTATCACTTTCATACAACCAAAAATATTTTGTGATTCGTGAAAATATGCGTTACTACTCTGATGTGTTTTTGGAGGAAT
>FWPU01002216.1_pt1 | contig 54918 bp, 52 predicted proteins | sample 2228361 | NCBI WGS metagenome assembly FWPU01 (sample SAMEA103939777, study PRJEB20133) | metagenome | reverse complement strand
ATCCGCGTCCCATTTTCATTGGACCTCTCTCACCCCCGGCCCTGCTCTCCCCTGGCAGGGGAGAGCGGGGGGCAGCGTCTTGTAGGGCATTTCGGGCGGCGAAGCCGCCCGAAATGCCCCCTCCGGAATTCACCCCGCCCCCTGGTAGGGGGCGAGGATGGGGGTCAGATGCCGCACGCTGTAACATCTAGCCTGGCGAAGCACACGCGCCGCGTTCATCCGCGTCCCATTTTCAGTTTCAGGGCAACACCGCACACACGCCGCACGCGGCGCAGTGCACGGCACCGGGCGGGCAGCGATGCCCTGTCCGTTCATCCTCTGCCAGCCGACGTTCGTATCGGAAAAACGTCGGTCGGATGCCGCTGGCGACGACATCCCACGGCTGCCGGCTGCCGAGCGGCCGCGCCGCCGTGAATTCGGCTGCGCTCAGGCCATGGCGTGCCAGTGCTGCGTGAAACGCGCGCGGGCTGGGCTGCTCCAGCTCCCACAGCACGGGCGCCAGCCGGCGATCGCCGCGTGCCAGCACGGCCTGCACCTCGGCCCACTGCGGCGAATCGGCGTCCACAGTGATTTCGTGGCGCGCCAGCGCGCGCTTCAGCCTGGCCTGCCGTGCCTGCAACACCCGCACGGATGTCATCGCCTCCCACTGGAACGGCGTATGCGGCTTCGGCACATACGGGGTGGCGTTGATCGTGATGCGGCGTTTGAAGATCGCCCGCGCCTTCAGGGTAAAGTCCACAATGCCCTGGATGTCGTCGTCCGTCTCGGTCGGATGCCCGACCATGAAATAGAGTTTCAGGCTCGGGAACTTCAGGGCCTGGGCCAGTTCGACGGTGTGGAGCAGGTCGGCCTCGGTCTGGCTCTTGCCGATCACCCGACGCAGTCGCTCTGTGCCGGCCTCCGGCGCGATGGTCAGCGTCTGCGCGGCGCTGGCGGCCAGCGCACGCAGCAGCGGCACACTGATCGGATCGGTGCGCATGGAACTGACGCTGATGCGGGCGCCCAGGGCGGCCAGTCCATCGGCCAGCTCGTCAATGTGCGAATGGTCGGAGACCGCGGCAGAGACCAGGCCGATGCCCGGCGGCCGTGCCCCCGTAGGGCCGCCGGCCGCGTAGAACGGCAGTCGTCGCGTCAGCGCCTCGGCCGCCCAGTCCAGGATGCGCGCCACCGGCTGCTCGCGCGGGGGCCGATACACGTAGCCGGCCAGGCAAAAACGACAGCCCCGACCGCAGCCGCGCGCGATCTCGATCAGATGCATCTGGCCGAACTCAGCGTCGGGCGTGTACAGGCACGACACCGGCTCCAGCCGATTCACATCGGCCACCCACAGGCGCTCGATCGTGCGCGGCACACCGTCTTGCCGTGGGGTGAAGCGCGCCGGCACATAGACACCCGGCAGCCGATCCAGCTCGTCCAGCAGCGCCGCGCGGTCGTGGATGCCCTCGCGCAGGAGCGCGATCAACCGGGGCAGCAACTCTTCGGCCTCGCCGATCACGAGCGCGTCGAAAAACGGTGCCAGCGGCTCCGGATTGGCCGAGACGGCCGGCCCGCCCGCGATCAACAGGGGCCGATGGCGAGCCTGGGCCAGAGACGCATCCGGCCGGCCGGGCGAGTCGAGCATCAGTCCGGCCCGCCGCAGCATGGCGATCACGTTGAAGTAGTCCAACTCGAACGAGATGGTGAACGCCCACACTGCGAAATCGGCTACCGGCGTCTGCGACTCCAGGGTGATCAGCGGCCCGGCCGCATCCTGGGCATCCGGCCAGAAAACGCGCTCGCAGACCACATCCGGCACCGCGTTGAAGGCGCGGTAGAGAATCTGCAGCGCCAGGCTCGCCATGCCGATGGCGTAGCGGTTCGGGTAGGCCAGCGCCACGGTGAGCCGGCCGCCGTGATCTTTGTGGATCGTGCCGGTTTCACGTTCCAGGAGCGCCCTGGCTGCGGCGATCTGTTTCCAGGAAACCATCGCAAGCTGATCCAGGTTCAGGCCAGCCAGCCGGCCGATATCGCCTCACGGCAGAGCATGGCTCACGTTTTGGAACTGCATCCGCCAGTTGGCCGGCAGCCAGCCCCATTCTTCCAGCACGGTGGCCACGATAGCACCCACTTCGCGCGCGGTGTACCACAGACGCAACGACGGCGCAATGTCATCCACACCGGTGAAGGTCGGGCTGGCAACGGCGGACACGCCGGCGCGCCGGAACAGCCAGAGCGTCCGGAAGATGTGGAGCGGATGGCTAACCACGATGGCGGTACGCCAGCCGTGAACGGCCATCAGCTGCGCGGCGGCCTGCGCATCTTCGGCCGTGTTGGTCGTGCCATCGCCCAGCCAGATGCGCTCGGCAGGCACGCCCTGCTGAATTGCCAGGCGTCGGCACACGGCGGCCGCGGACAGCCGTTCGCCCTTAAAGCCGCCCGTGCAGATCAGATAGGGCGCCTGGCCGGCCCGCCACAGCTCCACGGCATGGAGCACGCGGCTGGCCAGGTCTGGCCCGGCCGCGCCGTTGGCTTCAACACGGGCACCCAACACGACGATCACATCTCCGCGGCTGGCCGTGTCGGTGCGGCCGGCGCGATCCACCCGCCAGACCAGCAGGCCCAGGCTCAGGCCGCCTGCCAGCAGCAGGAGGCCACCGACGATGCCGATTCCGGCGAACACCCTTCTCACAGCAGGCGATTATAACATGAACGGAGGAGATGGCGAAAAGATGCCCGGGCTGAGTGCCGGTCCCTGCGGGTTTACGGAAATTCGGGGAAGGGACTTTCGCCCAGGGCGCGCAGCAGTACGTTGAAGGAGATGCCGATCGGATAGAGGCAACTGTGCGGGTCGCGGCCGGCCAGTTTCCACTCCAGCGCCGACAGATATGCCGCGCCGTAGATCATGCGGCCACGCCACGCCTCGCCATAGAGCACCACGAACTCGTAGGGCACCGTGGCCGGCTGCAAGACGTAGTCAATCTGGCTGAGGATGCCGTGCTTGCGATTTTCGTTGTAGGCAGTACAGCGCTCGACGGCCGCGCGCAACTCCCGGTAGGGCCGGGCCTGGTCGGCCGGCATGGGTGGCTGTTTGGGCAGCGCTGTCAACGTGGCTTTGATGCCCGGAATCGGGGTAGGCACAGGCATGGTCGGCACCGGGGTGCCGGCACGCGCGGCCGGCGTCATGCCTCCGGCCACCCTGGTCGGGATTGTGGTCGGCGAGACGCCGGTGCGCGCGCAGGCGGCCGCGCAAAGGCCCAGAATTGCACCGATCAAAAGCAATTTGAACGCCTGCGAGCGTCGCAACAACTGTCCTGTCATTTCTTCAGCAGAGTCTGCACGAAGGCATACAGATTTTCCATGCCCGAGGGGCTGATCTGCAGCGGCCCGAACAGGTGCTCGTTGCCCAGCTTGCCCTTGCCGCCCGTGCGCAGGATGTCCTCGAACTCGGCGGCAGTCATCGTCCAGCCGGCCACGCCTTTGCCTTTGCCCTCGACCCCTTCGCCGCTGGCACCATGACAGCCGGCGCATTTGTTGGCGTAGATCGTCTGGCCGGCAACCGGATCGCCGCCCGTCACCGGGACGGTCACCGCGGGCAGGGGAGTCAGGACGGTCGTCGCCTGTGCGAAGACCCCCTGCGGCGTCGGGATGCGTTCCACGGTGGGCGGCGGAGTGCCGGCACCACCACACCCGACGAGGCCGATCAGCACAAGCAGGACCAGTCCCCAGGATGCCGCTCGATGGATGATGGTTCCATTTCGCATCGTTCCTTCCTCCTCGGTCTACGACCGGATGGTGATCTGCGGGTCGAGTGCATCGCGCACGCCATCGCCCACAAACGAGAAGCCCAACATGGTCAGGGCAATCAGGACGGTAGGAAACAGACCGATGTGCCAGTAGACCCGGATGTAGGCACTGCTGACGCCGACCATCTTGCCCCAGCTCGGCAACGGATCGTTAACACCGATGCCCAGGAAGCTCAGGCTGGCCTCGGCGAAGATGGCGGCCGGAATGCCGAAGCTCAGGGCGACCAGCAGGGGCGTCAGGGCATTGGGCAGGATGTGGCGGAAGATGATGCGTCTTTCGGTGGCGCCGATCGCGCGCGCGGCGCCCACGAATTCTTTTTCGCGCAACGAGAGGAATTGGGCGCGCGTCAGCCGCGTGATGCCGATCCAGCTCGTCAGGCCGAGCACCAGGATCACCTTTTCCAGGCCGCCCCCCCAGACGGTGATGAGGAAAATGGCGAAGAGAAGACCGGGGAAGGCGGTCATCACGTCTATGACGCGGGTGACGATGAAATCGGCGAGGCCGCCACGATAGCCGGCGAGCGCGCCGAGCGGAATGCCGATGGTGAACGCGATCAGTTGCACGGCCAGACCCACCGTCAGAGAGGTGCGAGCACCGTAGATCAGTCGGCTGAGAAAATCGCGACCGACTTCATCGTTGCCCAGCGGATGCGCCGGATCCACGAACGGGAATTGGAGCACCTTGCTGAAGTCGGCCTGGTCGTAACGATAGGGTGCCAGGATATCAGCAAAAACCGCCAGGAAAACGAAAAACACCACGAGTACCAGGCCGAACATGGCCAGCCGATTGTGATAGAAACGGCGCAGTGCATCGCTCCACAGCGTGCGTTGGCGTTTCGCCAACCTGGTGTCGACGCGCAGGTCCACGTCCGTGATCGGAGTCACTGCCATATGGCCTCGCCTATTTCATGGTGCCGCCGAGCCGGACGCGCGGATCGAGGACCACATACGCCAGGTCGGTGAGGATGTAGGTGACACCCCAGAGCACGGCGATCAACAGCATCAACGCCATGATCATGGGATAGTCGCGGTTGAACGTGCTGGTGACGAAGTATTTGCCCAGCCCCGGGATGCGAAAGACGGCCTCGATGAAGATCGAACCGGTGATCAGGTCCGGGATGATAGGGCCAAGTGCGGTCACCATGGGGATGGCAGCGTTTTTGAGCACATGACGGCGAAGGACGGTGCGGTCGCGCAGCCCTTTGGCGCGCGCCGTACGCACGTAGTCGGATTGCAACGCGTCCACCATGCTGGCGCGCGTGTAGCGCGCCACCAGGGCCATGGGCATCAGCGCGTAGGCCAGCACGGGCAGGATCCAGTTTTTGGAGAAGACGCCAGGAATGAGCCAGTCGGTCGGTTCGTTCCAGCCTCCCGAAGGCAAAATCTTGAGTCCATAGGCGAAGATCAGGATCAGCCACAGCGCGACGACGAAGTTGGGCAGCGTGGTGCCCAGCATCGAGAGGAAGGTGACGCCGGTGTCAATCCACGAGCCGCGGTGGTAAGCTGCGGTAGCGCCTAACAAGATGCCGACGCTGAACGCCAACGCCACGGTCATGATGCCGACCTGGAAGGTGATGAACCAGGTCTTGGCGATCAACGAAGTGACTGTCTCGGTGGGCACCTGGTATGGGATGCCGAAGTCGAGGCGGAGCGCATGGCCCATGTAGTTGATGTACTGCTTCCACACCGGCTGATCGAGGCCGTATTTGCGCATGATGTTCGCCTTGGCCGCGTCGGGCAGACGCTGTTTGCCCTCGTCAAACGGCCCCCCAGGTACCGAATGCATCAGCGCAAACGTGATGATGGAGACGGTGATGAGGACGAAGATGAGCGATAGAATTCTCCCCAGCAGATAGCGCGCCATGTAGATTCTCACGCAGACGTTGCACGCAAAGGTGTGGCCACGCGCCTACCGTGCCGCGGAAGATCGCGAGCGCCCGCGAGGTCAGGTGGTCGAAACCTCCCTGCGGATGGCCGGTCAGACCATCCGCAAGGAGACAATCCATTGCTCGCCCCGGCCATTCGCTCCGGTGCGCGTTACACGTCCGGCACGTGACTGTTCGTTATTTGTTCCGATGGGTCTTGAGGTTCATCACATCCTTATGGATGTAGAAATCGCCCCAGCACCAGTCATTGCCCCAATGCCAGGCCGAGATGCCGATCGAGTCCGGCTTGCGGAAGCAATCGCCCATGACGTACGGCTGGAACAGGTCGCCCAGCCAGCGATGGTCAATGAAGATGCCGCCGACATCATCCACCAGGATGCGTTCGGCCTCCATGAACATCTGGGTGCGTTTGACCGGATCGCCGGTCATGCTGCTGGCTTCCTTGACCAGTTTGTCGAACTGGTCATTCTTCCAGGAGTGACGGCCGGTAGAGAGCCAGATGCCCAGCATGTTCGACGGATCCAGGTAGTCCATGCCATAGGATACCGCGCCGAAAGTCAGCTTGGTGGGCTTGGCGTTCAAGGCATCCATGTAGACCTTGTAGTCCTTGTTGGAGACCTCGATCTGCACGCCCAGGCAGCTGGAGATGGAGGCAGCGACGGCCTGGAACACGGCCTGCCACGCCGGCGGCTCGTTGCGGAGCCACATCTCCAACTTCGGAAAGCCCTTGCCGTCAGGATAACCGGCCTTGGCCAGTAGCTCCTTGGCCGCCTTGCAGTCATACGCCTGGAGATCCTTCAGCTTTCCTTCCTTGTCCGAGGCGGGGAAGCCCGGCATGAGGAAGGAGTAGGCCGGCATGCCCTTGATCGGCGTCAAGACGTTCTTGACGATGGATTCGCGATCCACGGCCTTGGCGAACGCCTTGCGCACGTTGATGTCGTTGAACGGTTTGTTGTACGTATCCATCACCAGGTAGTCGGTGCGGAAGTCGCCGAAGTGCGGGAAGTAGTTCTTCTTCAGCACCGGATCTTTCTGGATGATCTCCATGTCGGCCGGCGTGATCCACTCATAGCCGAGATGGTCAATCTCGCGGTTCTGGAATGCAGCGAAGCCCGTCGCCACGTCCATGTACTGGACGATGACTTTCTGCAGCTTCGGCTGGCGGAACCCCTTGTATTTCTCGTTGGCAACCATCTCGATGGTCTTGCCGGGTTCGAGCTTCGTCAGCTTGAACGGCCCGGCCGAGAGGCTCGTCTCGACCTTGCTGTTGTACAGGGGGCCGTATTTCTCCATCTGTTTCTTGGAGAGGACGAAGCTGAATTGCATCATGGAGGGGAAGGCAGGCCAGGGCACCTTGGTGGTGAACTGCAACGTATAGTCGTCCACCGCTTTGACGCCGAGCTCGGTCACCGGCTTCTCGCCGGCGACGATCTCATCCCAGTTCTTCAACACGCCGGAATAGAACCAGGCGAAGTCCCAGGCATGTTTGGGATCGGGCAGGTACTGGTAGGTGGCCACCCAGTCGTGGGCCGTCAGCGGCGTGCCGTCGGACCACTGCAGGCCCTTCTTGATGTAGAAGGTCCAAGTCAGGCCATCGGGCGAGACTTCCCACTTTTCGGCCGAGTTGGGAATGACGTTGAAATCCCGATCCAGGTTGACCAGCTGGTCCTGGAAAAGGTCAGAGGCGCAGAAGCGCTGGTAGACCTGCACCTGAAAGTCAAAGGTGATGTGGTTGCCTTTGATGTCGCATGGCTCGACCCACACCTGCATGCTGTAGGGTGCTGCATCCGCGGGCAATTTCGTACCGTACACGGTTGTATCGTCGGCGGCCGCCGGTGCCTTGGTGGGTTCGGGCGCTTTCGTCGGCTCAGGGGCTTTGGTGGGTTCGGGCGCTTTGGTGGGCTCAGGAGCTTTGGTTGGTTCGGGCGCCTTGGTAGGTTCCGGGGCTTTGGTGGGCTCTGCGGCCTTAGGCGGCGCTGTTGGTGGCACAGGGGCGGGCGCTGGCGCGCACGCGCTGAGGATCAGGCTAAGTAAGACAATGAGGCTGAGCACCTGCCAGCCATGCTTCCGTGACATGATTTCCTCCTTTGTTTTCTGTGCAAGTGAATGGAACATGCAGCAACGGCTTCGCGATCTCTCCTGCCCGATGGTGGACCAACGGACGCAGCCAATGACCACATGAGGCCTCTAGTCGCCTGTCCAGGGCCACAAAAGCCAACGTCAAACGACAGCTCGTGCGTTTATGGACAACCACTCCCGGAGAAGAGATAAGAGATGGATGATGTGAGCTCGATCAGCTCGACGGTCGTTAGTCTAGCACAACTGGTAGGGTATGTCAACCAAAAAACATCGGTCATCGGTTCTTTGCGGATTTGTGTGCTTGGCGGTAGCCCGCCGGAGGGCAGACCCCATCCGGCTACGAAGTGGGCGCCCCGCGGGGCCAGCACGCAGCCTCGTAGGCGGGACTTTCACCTCGTAGCTCGATGCGCTGGCGAAGGCGATTACCGGATGGACTTTTTCCCTGATTACGGTCGGGCAGACGGAGCGGTAGCACATTTCCCTCGGGAAGCCAGAACAGCCAGCCCGCGGCCGATCAAAATCTGGGGCACGAAGCACGATCGAGGGAATCCCTTCCCTCTCCAGACAACTGAAGAAGGAAGGGATCTGAGGCGAGATCATACCACCCGACAGGCCAAAACTGGGGTTGGGAGCCCGACCGACGATGCGATCTGACATTCGCAGCAATGTCGGCCCTTTGCCTGCGGACGGTCAATAGCGAATGTTGACCGGCATCCCGATGTACGCCACGTTGTACAGTTTTTGCGCCGCGGCGTCGTGCAGCACGATACAGCCGAAGGAGATCGGCGTGCCGATCTTGTTGGCCCAGTCTTTGTAACCGGTCCTGGCATCATAGGGCAGCCCGTGGATGCCGTTCTCTGAGCTGCCCGCATAGTAGATCCCCAGCCAGTACGGCATCCAGAAGCCCCAGCGCGAGCCGTAAGCGCGCGGCAGCTTGCTCTGCACGGCAAAATTACCCAGGCGCGTCCAATAGCCGGGCCGGGCCGTGGAGCAGGGCCAGACATCGGTCAGGACGCCGGCCTGGAAGAGATAGCACCGCTGACGTGAGACGCTGACGACAAATCCCGTGCCGCCAGCCGGCACCGGCACAGGCGAAGGGATGGATTGCACCGCTGACCCGGTGTTTTGCTTGCCCGGGATCACCAGCACCTGGCCCGACCGGATCAGATCGGGATTCTTGATACCATTTGCCTGGATGAGGGCCTGTGTGGTGACGCCATGCGCGGCTGCAATCTTTGCCAACGTGTCGCCCGGCTTGACGACGTAGGTTCCCTGTCTGGAAGATGCCTCGGCCGGCCATGGCATGAAAACCACACAAAGCAGAAGCAGCCCAACAAGAGCGCGCAAAAGACGCATCGGCACCTCCCTGAGCTTCGATCGCGAGCGGAGAACCCGCAGGTTTGGTGTGCGGTTGGCCCTTTGGGCGTGGCAGGCTCCTGTGGACAGGAAATCACACAAAACACGGCGTTCAGCAGATATAACTATAGCACAATCCTCGTTTACGTCAAGATGGAGCGAGGCGCCTGCGGCCATTTCGGTTGGCCGCTGAAGTCTGAAAAAGCGCGTTTGCTTCATTTGCGATCTTCTGTTATCCTTATATTCTGAATTCGATTGCACCGGGTGAACACGGTGGAGAGCACAATAGATTCCTCATACAAATACAAGGTGATTGTGAACCCCCTGTCAGGTCGGGGAAATGGCGCGCGCATGATCGGCCCGATACGGCGCATGCTCGATATTGCCAGGGTGCATTACGATCTTGTCGAGACCGAGGGGCCGCGCCATGCCATCGAACTGGCCCGGCAGGCCATCCTGGATGGCTGGGACACCATCGTCGCGGTCGGTGGCGATGGCACCGCGCATGAAGCGCTCCAGGGCCTGGTGCAGGCCAGCCAGCTGCGCGGGACCTGGCAGACGGGACAGCCGATCGGCAACCTGGCGCTGGTGCCCATCGGCACGGGCAACGATTACGCATGGCGGCTGGGCCTGCCGCGCAACGACCTCGAGACGGCCGTCCGCATCTTGTTGAGCGGCCAGCGTCGCGTGGTGGACGTCGGCCAGGTCAGCGATGAGACCGGACGCAGCGCATTCTTCCTCAACCATCTGGGCGCCGGCTTCGAGGCCGCCACCCTGATCGAGAGCCTGAAGATGCGTCGCCTGCGCGGTTTCCTGCTCTACCTGGGTGCCGTCTTGCGGGTGATCCCCCGCTACAGTCGCGGCTGGGAAATGACCATCCATCATAACGGCACGAGCGATTCCCGGCCGCTGATCCTGGCTTCGGTGGCGAACGGCGGCCGCACAGGCGGTGGCTTCATGATGGCGCCGGACGCCCGATTGGACGACGGCCAGCTCGACCTGGTCTGCGGCCAGACGCCCAACGCCGCGGTCACGCTATGGCTGCTGCCTCACGTGATCCGCGGCACGCATCTGTCGAAAAAACGCTACGTCAGCGCGGCCCGTCTACCAGAACTGGTATTGGAGGCGCCGAACGGCGTTCCGGTACATCTAGACGGCGAGGTATTCTGCGAAAGCGCCCACCGTTTGCAGATCCAGGTCTTGCCCAGGCGCCTGCGCGTCTTCGCCGCGAGCGAGTCCGGGGCATAGCGAGCATCGCGGCTATCGCAGAGAGGAGCACCCGTGCCTTTCCCGATCACCGGCACCCTCATCAACACGGCCACCGTCATCGTGGGCGGCGCAGCAGGCGCCTTCCTGGGCAACCGCCTGCCCGAAAAGATGCGCCAGACAGTACTCAGTGGGATCGGCCTGATGACGCTTGTCCTGGGCATGACCATGGCCATGCAGACGAAGAACGCGTTGATCCCGCTCTTCAGCGTGCTGCTGGGCGGGGTCATCGGCGAGGCGTTACGCATCGAAGATGGCCTCGAACGGCTCGGTCGCTGGTTCGAGGCGAAGCTCGGCCGACGATCGCACGCGTCCGCGGCCGGAATCGGCCGCGCCACCATCACACAGGGCTTCATCACGGCCAGCCTGGTGTTCTGCGTTGGCCCCATGACGATCCTGGGCGCCATCCAGGACGGCTTGATGGGCGACTTCACCCTGCTGACGATCAAGGCTACGCTGGACGGGTTCACGGGGATGGCTCTGGCCGCTTCCCTCGGCGCCGGGGTGATCCTGTCCGCACTCACGGTCTTCGGCTTTCAGGCCAGCCTCAGCCTGCTGGCGCTGATCTCGGGCGCGGCTCTGGGCGGCGTAACCCGCGAGACGTTGTGGGTCGTGGAGATGACGGCCACGGGCGGCGTTGTGATCCTGAGCATCGGCTTCCTGTTGCTGGACATCAAACGCATTCGGGTGGCGAACTTGCTGCCGGCAGTCTTCGTGGCACCGGCGCTCGTGCTCGCACTGGGACGGTTGGGACTCTAGCGCGGATGACAGACCTCCAGCTTGTCGTGTTCGCCGGTCTCCCCGGGACGGGCAAAAGCAGCCTGGCCCGGGCGCTGGCACGCGAGCTGCGCGCCGTCTATCTGAGCAAAGACACCATCAAGGATGCCGCGATGCGGCTAGCGGCCGACATGGGCCTGGAGCAGGGCGCACGCCTGGCCGGCGCCCTCTCCTATGAGTTGCTGGCCGATCTGGCGCGCGATAATCTGACGGTCGGGCTCTCGGTGGTGGTAGATAGCCCGGCCGCGTACCAGCTGTTTCGCGACCGGATCAAAGCTGTGGCACGGGCATTGAACGCCGAGCTGAAGCTCATCGAATGCATCTGCACGGACGAGCGCATGTTGCGCGACCGCGTGGAACAGCGAGGCCGCAGCCTGCCCGACTATCGCACGCGCGACTGGGACGGATTTCAGCGCGATCGGCGGCAGTTCGAGCGCCTCACCGATCCGCGCCTGATCGTGGACACGGCAGAATCAGAGGCGGTCAACCTGCGCAAGATCCGCGCCTACTTGAGCCAGGGAAGATCGTAGTTCGGGCAACTATGCGAGGAACGTATGCCAGCTATTCAAGTGGTGCTGTTTGATCTGGGCGGCACGTTGATCCATTATGACCAGCCGCCGGACAATGCCATTGATGTCCTGAATGTGCGCGCGATGCGGGCGTTTCTGGCCGCAGCGGTCAAGGCCGGCGGCAAGGTGGCCGACCCGGAACTGGCCGTGCGCGCGGTGGGACGGATGGCAGCCGCGTTGGAAGCCAAGGCCAGACGCACGCACTACGCCAATACCGCCGAAGACATCATCCGCGAAGGCCTGGAAGCGGTCAATATACGTTTGTCGGCCAGAGCCTGGGACGCCGGGCTGGCCGCATACTACGCGACGATCTCGACAGCTGCCACGCCGGTCGCCGGACATCCGCGCGAGGTGCTGGCCCGGCTCACCCAGCAGGGCCGCGGCCTGGGACTGGTCTCGAACACCTCATGGGCGCCGGCCATGCACGATGCGGACCTCGAACGCTTCGGCCTGTTGGAGTTCCTGCCGGTGCGGGTCTATTCCAGCGCGTTCGGCATGGAAAAGCCCCATCCCTCCATCTATCGCCACGCGCTCGATCGGCTGGACGTAGCCCCGGCTGAGGCGGTTTTCGTCGGCGATAAGCTCGACGTGGATATCGCCGGACCGCAAAAGATCGGGATGCGCGCTGTGCTGCTGGCCTCGCCCTATCGCAACGAGGTAAGCGAGGAGACCGTGCCGGATGCATGGATCGAGACCATTGACGCCCTGCCCGATGTGCTGGAGGCATGGGACCGGCTCCTGGAGACGCCTGCAGTGGCACACACGTAGCCGGGATGTGGATCGCAACATACATTTTTCGTGATCCAAAACCCTGATTGAGGCCGCGATGGTCGCCAAACGGCTGCGTTGGATACCGGCGATGGTCGGCTGTATTGGGGTGGTGATCTTGCTATCTCTCCTGCACGCCGGAAACCTCTCCGTGCAAGGAGACGACGATCCTACTCCTGCCGGCGCGACCGTCTATCTGCCTCTGGTCATCCGTGGGCCGGTCGGAGGCGACCGTTTCTGGGATCCCCGACTGACACAGCGCGGCGCGATGCTGATCCCGGCAGCCGTATCACCGGGCCAGGGCTACTGGCGACTGGTGAGGGGCGTATGGTACGCCGAGAACGAGCCGCCTTTTGCCGGCCAGCATCACATCTTCGTGGACACTTTGCGCGCAGACGGCCAGCGCCAGACAGGCATGCCGATCCACGTCACCTCGCTCGACGGGCAGGAGATCTTCGCCACCCTCACCACCGAGGCCAGGCCCGGAGATCTGTATGCCGCCAACTTTCCGATGTACGCGGTGGCGCCGGCGTATCGCGCCGTGCCCGCCGACGGCAATCCGGCCGATGCCGTCACCGGCATGGGGCTGGGGAGCATCGAGCAGCCCGATTGGCGCATCCACACCAGCTATGGCCTGACCTGGCAGTGGGCTGTGGCGCCGGCCGTAGATGTGACCCCGACGCCCACACCGACTGCCACGCCATCTCAGACGTTTACGCCCACGCCCACGGCAACGCTCGCACCCGACACGACCGCCACACCCACGGCTACACCCACACCCACGGCCACCCCGACCACAACACCGACCGCCACCCCAACAGCGAGCTCAACGGCCACGGTCACACCTGTTGTGACGTCCACGCCGCGTGTCCGGATTTGGGATCCACGCCTGGATCAGCTGGGCACGACGTTGACAGAGGCGACCGTGCAGCCGGGGCAGAGCTATTGGCGACTGGTGAAGGGGCAGTGGTTCGACGAGGGCGAAGCGCCTTTCGAGGGGAAACATCACATTTTCGTAGACATGCTCGACGCCGGCGGCAGCCGTCAGGTGGGCGTCATCCTGCATGTCACTTCACTGGACGGCCTCGACCTGCTGGCCATCCTGACAACCGAGGCCAAGCCCGGCGAGCTCTATGCCACCGACTACCCGATGAACAACCTCAAGCCCGCCTATCGGCTGCTGCCGTTTGACGGCAACCCGGCCGATCTCGTCAGCGGCATGGGGCTGGGCAGCCTGACGCAGCCCAACCAATGGACGCACACCAGCTATCTGTTCGTCTGGCAATGGACGACGGCGCCCACGCCCATTGCTCCATAGCCTGGAGCCCTCATCTCCGCGCGGGCTGACAGAACAACTGCGTCTGCCGGCGCGCCGGATCAGGGCCGGATGTGGCCCTCTCCGTACACCACCCATTTGTACGTCGTCAGCTCCTCCAGGCCCATGGGGCCGCGCGCGTGGAGCTTCTGCGTGCTGACGGCCACCTCGGCGCCCAGGCCGAATTGCCCGCCGTCGTTGAAACGAGTGCTGGCGTTCACGAAGACCGCCGACGAATTGACGGCATCCACGAAGCGGATCGCGTTCGCCCAGTTGTTCGTCAGGATGCTGTCGGAGTGCTCGGTGCTGTGCTCCTGGATGTGGGCGATGGCCTCTTCCAGGCCGTCCACGATCTTGACGCCCAGGATCAGAGAGAGCCATTCGGTGTCGAAGTCATCCGGCCCGGCCGGGACGACCGTGATGCCGCTGGCATCCCCCTCTAGGATGGCGAGGGCATCCGGCGTGGCGCGCAGCTCGACGCCGTGTGGAGCCAGACGCGCAGCCATGGCCGGCAGGAACTGAGACGCCACCGCCCGATGGACCAGGACGGTATCGAGCGCGTTGCATACACTCGGCCGCTGCACTTTGGCATTTTCCACGATATCCACCGCGCGGGCCAGATCGGCGCTCTCGTCTACGAAGATGTGACAGATCCCGATCCCGCCGGTGATGACCGGGATGGTGCTCTGTTCGCGGCAGAGACGATGGAGCGCGTTCCCCCCGCGCGGAATGATCATGTCCACATATCGGTCGAGTCGCAACAACTGCGTCACCAGCGCCCGATCCGGATCGGCGATGTACTGCACGGCAGCCTGCGGCAGCCCGACGCGGCCGAGCGCGGCCTGAATCGCCTCGACCAGCGCCAGGTTGCTGCGCCGCGTCTCAGAGCCGCCGCGCAAGATCGTGGCGTTGCCGGCCTTCAGACAAAGGGTGACCACATCAATGGTGACGTTCGGTCGCGCCTCGTAGATCACGCCGATGACACCGATGGGGATGCGCCGTTTGGCCAACCGCAACCCGTTGGGCAACACGCGGCCCCCACTCTCCGCGCCGACCGGATCGGGCAGGCTCGCGATGTGGCGCGTGTCGGCCGCCAGCGCCGCCAGGCGCTTCTCGTTCAGCAGCAGCCGGTCGAGCAAGGCCGGGCTCAATCCCTTTGCCTGGCCGTCGGCGATGTCGAGCGCGTTCTGGGCCAGGATGCGAGCGGCCTGCGCTTCGAGCTCATCGGCGATGGCGCGCAGCGCGGCGTTCTTGACGTCGGTTTTCAGAGTGGCAAGCTGACGACTGGCCGCACGCGCGGCCTGACCCATTTGTGCAAGATCGGTCACAGAACCATCTCCTGAATTACGGCGCAATTTCTGCCAGCGCGCCAAAGTGGTGGCATAGCCCTGACAGGGCGCGCAGGATCACATCAGGATCATATCGTTGCGATGCACGGCCACCGGACCATGCTCATAGCCCAGCCGCGCCTCGATCTGGTCGGAGCGACAGCCGATGATGCGCGCCAGCTCGGCGCTGTCGTAGCGGGCAATGCCGCGCGCCAGCATGGCCCCGTCCGGGCCGATGATGCCGACCGAATCCCCGCGTTCGAAGCGGCCCTCCACGGCCACGATGCCGGCCGGCAGCAGGCTGCTGCCGTTCTCGCGCAGGGCACGGGCTGCGCCAGCATCTATCACCAGACGACCACGCGGCATCGTACCGCCGAAGATCCATCGCTTGCGTTGCTCCAGCAGCCTCTCCCGGGCCGGAAAGCGCGTGCCGATCGCCTCGCCGCCGGCCGCGCGCAGGATAACGTTCTCGGCCGCGCCGGACGCAATGATCACGTCCACTCCGGCCCGCCGGGCAACATCGGCCGCCTGAACCTTGGTGGTCATGCCGCCGGTGCCCAGGCCGCTGCCGCTGCCACCTGCCAGCCGATAGATCTGGTCGTCAATCGTGCGCACTTCCCGAATGAGCTGCGCGTCAGGGTGATGGCGCGGGTCGGCGGTGAAGAGGCCCTCCTGGTCGGTCAGCAACAGCAGGAGGTTCGCCTCGGCCAGCAGCGCCACCAACGCCGACAGGTTATCGTTGTCGCCGACTTTGATCTCGGCCGTGGCGACCGCGTCGTTCTCGTTGATCACGGGGACGATGCGATGTTCCAGCAGTGTGTTCAGCGTGTCGCGCGCGTTGAGATAGCGCGGCCGGCTGCGAAAGTCCTCACGCGTCAGCAACATCTGGCCGACGTGGATGCTGTAGATCTCGAACAGGCTTTCCCAGGTGAGCATCAACCGGCTCTGGCCGACAGCTGCCAGCATCTGTTTGGCGGCAACGGTCGGCGGCAGATCGGGATAGCCCAGGCGCTCGCGGCCAGCCGCGATGGCGCCGGAGGTCACGACGATGACCTCCCGGCCGGCCGCGTGCAATTGCGCGCACTGGCGCACGAGCTCCACCATGCGCGCCCGATCGAGCCGGCGCGTCCCGCCGGTCAACACACTGGTACCGAGCTTGATGACGATGCGCTGATACATGAGCCAGCCCAATACCCATGGGACAGGCGACCAGGCGCCTGCCCCACGCCAATATCTAGAGCGCCCGGATCAAATCCTGCAGCTTCAGGGCCAGCATGGTATCGCCGGAGACACTGAGCCGGCCGGCGAAGAAAAGATTCATGCCGCTGGACGGATTATTCCAGAGCTGTTCGAAGTCGGCCGCGCTGATCTTGATGGTGCAATCGGCGCCGCCAGGATTGCCCTGTTCCACCCTGGGCCCGCTGTTGGACGCATCCACAAACCATTCGCCGCCGCCCTCGCCGGTGATGATGAACTGGAACTTTGCCCCGACGCGCCTGGCCACATCCGGCTTCAGGGCAAGCGCATTGGCCAGATCAGTGTTGAAGAGCTTTGCGATGTCCACGAGAAACCTCCTGTGATGAAATGTGAGGCAACGCGGCCTCCTTTGCCGCACGACGGCTATTGTAGCACACTGCAGCGGGTCGGCCAAACCTTCGCAGAAGCGGTTTTCTCATTTTTGACACGTCGTCTCCTTCATGATAAACTTTAAATTGACAATGCAAGGGGAGCCGGGGGAGCCCGGCTGAGAGGTTGGCCGTACCGCCAACGACCCTTTGAACCTGACGGGTAATGCCGGCGGAGGGATGCGAGGATATGCAACTTAAGGCGACCCGACAGGGTCGCTTTTTTTATGGCTCGGAGGCAGCAATGCGCGTGTTTCTCGTCGGCGGCAGCCCGCTTGCTCAAAAGCCGGTCGGGCTGGCGCCCGGCCCGGAAGATCGCGTGATCGCGGCCGATCACGGCGCGCATCACGCGCTGGCATGGGGATGGCCGCTTCACCTGCTGGTCGGCGACCTCGATTCGCTGGCCGAGGACGAGCTGCAGGCCGTGCAGGCCATGGGCGTGCCCGTGCTCATCGCGCCTGTGGAGAAGGACGAGACCGATCTGGAGCTGGCACTGGCGCAGGCCCTGGCGCTGCGCGCGGCCGAGTTGATCATCTGCGGCGCATACGGTGGCCGGGCCGATCACCTGCTGGCCAACGTGCTCCTGCTGGCCCGGCCCGAGCTGGCCGAGGTGAACGCGCGCATCGCCGAGGCCGACCAGACGGTGCGCCTGCTGCGCGGCGGCGTGTCGGCCACCGGCGAGCCGGCCAGCCTGACCGTGACCGGCGCGGCGGGCGACCTGCTCACCCTGCTGCCGCTGGCCGGAGACGCCATGGGCGTGACGACCACAGGGTTGCGCTATCCGCTGGCCGACGAGCCGCTATGGTTCGGTCGCGCGCGCGGTGTCAGCAACGTGCTGGAGGGCGAACGCGCCTGCATCTGGCTGCGCGCGGGCATGCTGCTGGTGATCCACACGCGCCGCGGCGACGGGCCTGGCCCGACGCCGGCACCGGAACGCGAGGAGGAAGAGAGATCGTGAGACGGCCATGACATTCACAACGGGAGGTAGCACCATGAATTACCGAGTTGTCGTTCTGGCTTTGATCGTTTTGGTTTTGCTGGCCGGCTGCGTGACGATCACGCCGACGCCATCCCCGGAGCCGATCGCGACCGCCACGCCGGCAGCCTCGCCGACGCCGACCGCGGCACCGCCTCCGGCCGGCCGCACGGTGACCGTGATGACCCACGACAGCTTCAGCGTCAGCCAGCCGGTCGTGGATGCGTTCCAGGCGCGCTGCGGGTGCCAGGTGCGCTTCCTCAAGTCGGGCGATGCAGGCCTGGCACTCAACAAGGCCATTCTGGCCAGGGGCAATCCGCTGGCCGATGTCTTCTATGGCGTGGACAACAGCTTTCTCAGCCGCGCGCTGGCCGCCGACATCTTCGAGCCGTACGCATCGCCGGCCCTGGCCGACATCCCGGACGAACTGAAGCTCGACCCGAGCAACCGGCTGCTGCCCGTGGACTTCGGCTACGTCGCGCTCAACTACGACAAGAAGTACTTTGCCGACAACAACATCCCGATCCCGCAGACCCTGCGCGACCTGACCCAATCGCCCTACAGCGGCCTGGTCGTGGTCGAAAACCCGGCCACTTCATCGCCGGGGATGGCCTTCCTGCTCACCACCGTCGCCGTATTCGGAGAGTCGGGCAGCTATACTTACCTCGACTTCTGGCGGGACATGCGCAAGAACAAGGTCGTGGTCGCCGATGGCTGGGACGACGCCTATTACAATCAGTTCAGCGGCGGCAGCGGCCAGGGAGATCACCCGCTGGTGGTGAGCTACGCCACCAGCCCCGCGGCCGAGGTCTACTTCGCCGACCCGCAGCCGGCCGAGTCGCCCACCGGCAACATCCTGCCGCCCGGCCAAACCTTCCGGCAGATCGAGTTCGTGGGCATCTTGAAGGGCGCGGCCAATCCCGATCTGGCCCGCCAGTGGGTAGACTTCATGCTCGGCGAGCAGTTCCAGGCCGACATCCCGCTCCAGATGTGGGTCTACCCGGCCCGAAAGGGCACGCCATTGCCCGAGGTTTTCGTCAAACATGCCCAGGTGCCAGCCCAGCCGGCCGCGATCACGCCAGAGCAGATCGAGGCCGGGCGTGAAGGCTGGCTGAAGGCCTGGACAGACGTCGTGTTGCGGTAATCTGCGAATCGTCACCAGACGTGCCAGGCACCGGCGAGAGTGCCTGGCACGTAGACACACGGCTCATCGTCATGACTCGCAGCGCACTGACCGGCGCATAGGCCACCGATCCGCCCATGAGACGACACATAACGCTCCCCGGCGCGCTCATCCTGCTGCCGCTCGGCTTCCTGGCGGTCTTCTTCTTTTATCCGCTGGCGCTGGTGATCGGCCGGAGTTTCGCAGCCGAGGGCCATTTCGACCTGATGCCGCTCCTGACGATCTGGAGCGAAGCCTATTTTCGCCGCGCGCTCTGGTTCACGGTGTGGCAGGCGACGGCCTCCACCGCGCTGACGCTGGCCCTGGGCTTGCCGGCCGCGTTCGTCTTCGCCCGTTATCGGTTCCCCGGCAAACAGATCGTTCAGGCGCTGACCACCATTCCGTTCGTCCTGCCCGCGATGGTGGTTGCGGCCGCGTTCATGGCGTTCTTGGGGCCGCGCGGCTGGTTGAACGAGCTGCTGATGACGTTGTTCGGCCTGCCACGGCCAGCCATCCGCCTGCAACAAACGATCTGGCTGATCCTGATCGCGCATGCGTTCTACAATACGTCGGTCGTCGTGCGCCTGGTGGGCGGCTTCTGGGCCTATCTGGATCGCAAGCTCGCGGACGCCGCCCGCCTGCTTGGCGGCAGCCGGGGCCGCGTCTTCTTCGAGATCACCCTGCCGTTGCTGCTGCCGGCCATCATTGCGGCGGGCCTGCTGGTCTTCCTGTTCTGTTTCACCAGCTTCGGCGTCATCCTCATCCTCGGCGGGCCGCAGTTTGCCACCCTGGAGGTGGAGATCTACCGCCAGGCGGTGACTCTATTCCGGCTGTCCGATGCGGCCGTGCTCAGCCTGGTGCAGATGGGGCTGACTTTTGCCATCATGGCGATCTACAGCCGCGCGCAGGCGCGCGCCGCGGTGCCACTCAATGTGCGGTCGGTCGCAGAGACAGCATTGCCGCCCTTCAGCCGACGCGAACGGGCCCTCGTCGGCCTGACGATCGCCGGCTTGTTGCTGTTTCTGGCCTTGCCCCTCTTTTCCCTGGCCCTCAAATCGCTGACGCTGCCGGATCTATTGCGGTTTTATCGCGAGCTCTTCATCAATCGCGGCAGCTCGATCTTCTACGTGCCGCCCGGCCTGGCCATCCGCAACAGCCTCCTGTTCGCCGGCATGGCGACCGCGCTTTCCCTCGTGCTGGGCACGCTTACGGCGACGGCGCTGGCGCGCAGCCGCGGCGCTTTCGGCCGCTGGCTGGACCCGATCGTGTTGTTACCGCTGGGTGCGTCCGCGGTGACCCTCGGCTTCGGCTACATCCTGGCGTTCGGCCGGCCACCGCTGGATCTACGCGCCTCGCCGGCGCTCGTGCCATTCGCCCACACCCTGGTGGCCTTCCCGTTTGTCGTGCGCACCCTGTTGCCGGCGCTGCGCGGCCTGAATCCGCGCTGGGGCGAGGCGGCCGCCATCCTGGGCGCAACGCCGTGGCAAGCCTGGCGCGAGATAGACCTGCCGATCATCGGCCGGGCGCTGCTGGTCGCGGCGGTCTTCGCCTTCACCGTCAGCATGGGCGAATTCGGCGCGACTTTGCTGATTGCCCGGCCCGAGTTCCCCACCATGCCGGTGGCCATCTTTCGGCTGCTCAGCCAGCCAGGCGCGCTCAACTACGGCCAGGCGCTGGCGATGAGCACGCTTCTCATGCTGGTCTGCGCGGCCGGCTTCTTCCTGATCGAACGATTCCGTGTCGGCGGGATCGGCGAATTCTGAGGGGCGCTGATTGCGCCCTATCCGAGGGCTGATGATGCTCGAAGTCGAACGGGTCTCCAAATCCTATCCCGGCCTGCCCGTCCTCCATGAGGTGAGTCTGACCGCCGCGGACGGCGAAATCGTCTGCATCCTGGGGCCGAGTGGCTGCGGCAAATCTACCCTGCTGCGCATCATCGCGGGATTGGAGACGGCCGACGCCGGCCGGGTGGTGTTCGACGGCCAGAACATGGCTGCGGTGCCGCCGCATCGCCGCCGCTTCGGCCTGATGTTTCAGGACTACGCCCTCTTTCCGCACAAGGATGTGCTGGGCAACGTCGCGTTCGGCCTCCGCATGGCCGGCCTGCCCCGACCGGAGATCCATCGTCGTGTCCAGGAAGCACTGGCGCTGGTCGGCCTGAGCAACTACGAGCGCCGCCGGGTGACCGAGCTCTCGGGCGGCGAGCAACAACGCGTGGCACTGGCGCGCAGCCTGGCCCCGCGGCCGCGGCTGCTGATGCTCGATGAGCCGCTCGGCGCGCTCGATCGCGCGCTCCGTGAACAGCTGATGAACGACCTGCGCGGCATCCTGAAGCAGGTGGGAGTGATGGCACTCTACGTGACGCACGACCAGGAGGAAGCGTTCGCCATCGCTGATCGGATCGTCATCCTGCGCGCCCGGCCCGAGCGCGGGGAGGGCGGCCGCGTCGAGCAGATCGGCGCGCCGCAGGAGGTCTATCGCCGGCCGGCCAGCAGTTACGTGGCGCGCTTCCTGGGCCTGCACAACCTGGTCGCAGGACGGGTCATCGGTCCGTGGTCGGGCGGCGAGCTGGCTCCGGCGGCCGCCCCTGTCCGCCGCGGAGGAGATCTCGGCGCGCCAGCATCCCGGCCGAACGCGGCCGACCCCGTCCTCGTGCAGACGCCGCTGGGCGCGCTGGTCGCCGCCGATCTCAGCCGGCCCTACGCGGCCGGCGAGCGGGTCACCGTGTTGATCCGGCCCGAAGCCGCGACGCGCTGTCCGGCCGGCGCCGCGCCGAACGTGGTACAAGGCCAGGTGAAAGCGGTGTCTTTCCGCGGCAGCTATCACCTGGTGCACACCGAACATGCAGCCGGCATCGTGCTGGCCAGCGAGGCCGCGGTCGCGGCCGATCAGCTCTGGCAGGTCGGCGAGACCATCTGTCTGCGCCTGAATCCCGCCGCGATCACCCTGCTGGAGGCCACGGACTCGAACTAGCGTTCTAGACAAATTTGACATCTCCGGCCATTCGCGCTATGATGAGGTCTGGCTTCGACGATTGCACAAGCCTTGTCAAACAATTCGCGCCCAGACAGAAAGAGAGAGCCCCCCATGTACCAGAAAGTCATCGTCGTCGGAAATGTCGGCCGGGATGCCGAGATGCGTTACACGCCGACCGGTGTGCCGGTCACCAGTTTCAGCGTGGCCGTCAATCGTCGCTGGAACAGCGCCAGCGGCGAACCGCAAGAGAAGACCACGTGGTTCCGGGTCACATGCTGGCGCAAGCTGGCCGAGACCGCCGGACAATATGTCAAGAAGGGTATGCGCATCCTGGTCGAGGGCGAAGTCGAAGCCCAGGCGTACATAGACCGCGATGGCACCGCGCGCGGCACCCTGGAGCTCACAGCGACAACATTCAAATTCCTCGGCGCTCGTGCCGAGGCCGGCGAGGCTGCAGCGGCCGTGCCTGCTGTGGTCGAAGAGATGCCGGTCCACGAGGACGAAATCCCCTTCTAGAGGCAACGGTCACGCTCGCCACACCAGATCGCTTCGGCCGCGAGCGGAGACGCATGGAACGACGCGGACGCGCAGCACACACAGGCCTGTGCGTCCGCGTCTCGTTTCCCGCGATTGACGTCTGGCCGCAAATCGGCTAGACTGAGCGTGTGATCAGTTCGTCATCTCATCAGGAGGTTCGCCGTGGCCCAGCCTGTGCCTCAACCGACCCAAATCAACATCGAACTGCCGGCCGAACTGGAAGCGATCTACAGCAACTTCGCGATCATCAACCATTCGCCTTCGGAGATCGTCATAGACTTCGCCCGCCTGCTGCCCAACATCCCCAAAGCCCGGGTGTACGCCCGCATCGTGATGACCCCGCTCAACGCCCGCTTGCTGCTCAAAGCCCTGCAGGACAACCTGGCGAAGTACGAAGAGAAGTTCGGGGAGATCCGGCTTCCGGCCGAGAGCGGCTTCGAGACACAGGAGCGGCCGCTCGGCTTCCGACACTGACGACGGCCGCGGCGATTTGGCAAATGCCGCGCGGCGCCCTATAATCCGCATGTCAACCTGACAGACATCACGGTCGCGCCTCCTCCCGTGACCGGGGCGGAAGAGGAAGACATGCCCGCAGAGCCATCACGCGTCGAATACTATCCCACCATCAAAGACCTGCCCGAGGGGGAACGGCCACGCGAACGGCTGGAGCACTACGGCGCGGCCGCACTCAGCACGGCCGAACTACTGGCGATCATCCTGCGCGTCGGGACGCGCGACGAGAACGTGCTCCGGCTGGCCCAGCGTCTCCTTACGACCTACGGTGGGCTGGCCGGCCTGGCACAGGCGCCCTTCAGCGACTTAATGGCGGTCAAGGGGCTGGGCGAGGCCAAGATCACCCAGCTCAAAGCCGCGTTCGAGCTGGGCCGTCGGCTGCTGGTTGCCGCGCCGCACGAGCGGCCAGTGGTCAAATCGCCGGCCGACGCGGCCAACCTGCTGATGATGGAGATGGCCGTGCTGGAGCAGGAACACCTGCGCACCATCCTGCTCGACACCAAAAACCACGTGCTCAAGATCCACACAGTCTACATCGGCTCGCTCAATACTGCGGTCGTCCGCGTGGGCGAGCTCTTCCGCGAGGCAATCCGCCTGAACTGTGCCGCGCTGATCGTCGCGCACAACCACCCCAGCGGCGACCCCACACCTTCGCCGGAGGATGTCCATGTCACGCGTCAGATCGTAGAGGCAGGCAAGCTGCTGAGCATAGACGTGCTGGATCACCTGATCATCAGCCAGGCGCGCTGGGTGAGCCTGAAAGAGCGAGGACTGGGATTTTGAGGGGAAAATGAGGCTTGGGCCATGCCGGCGTCTGCGGACATCCGGCATGGCAGCTCCGTCAAGCCGGCGGGCTATTTGCTCATGCGGCCGGCCGCCTCGGCATTGAACATCTCTTCCAGCGCGCGCAACTCGGCAGACTTCAGCGAATCCCCTTTGCCGGCCCCGCGCAGCCACTTCTTCAGATTTTTCGGCTCCATCACCGGCACGACCGGCTCGTTCACCTGCAACTTGACGCGCGGATCAATGAAGAGGATGACCGGCTGCACTGCGCCGGAGAAATCCGGCAGCTTCGCCTTGATCCAGGCCGTGAACCGCCTCGTGGCATCCAGCGCCTCCTCGGTCGGATTGCCCAATCCCTCCTGGGCAAATGCCATCAGCAGCCGCGTGATGCTGAACCTGGTCTTCCACAGCGCACCGTTCACACTGACCTCACCCGTCTGGTCGCGCACGACGAAGAGATGGACTCCCTGCGGCGAGAGCAACACATAGGGCCACGGCAGCGTCCAGGCATAATAATGATAGCGATCATCGAAGCCTTTGAGCGCCGTCTCGATCACCTGGTCGGGCCGCGGCGAACGCCCCCAACGCCGCAAGCTGTAGTTGCCGAATTGGGCCAGGATGAAACCGGCCAGGATCGCGACCAGCGAAATCCAGAGCAGGGCCTGATTCTGCTGCAGGGTCACCACGAAGCCCACGACCAGAACGGCCAGGCCGGCCAGGCTGGCATAGACGCCCAGGCGATTGCGACGATGGATGTATTTTTCGTGTCTGGTGATTTGCATGTGTGATGCAATCCTTATTGATGAATCTTCAGGCCGATACAGGCCCTTTGCCGTTACTCCACTTCCCGAACACGACGCAGGCGTTCTGTCCACCCAGGCCGAATGAATTCGAGAGCGCCACCCGCACGCGACGGCGGCGAGCGACATTGGGCGTGTAATCCAGATCGCAGGCCGGGTCGGGAGTCTCGTAGTTGATGGTCGGATGAACGGTATCGGTATAAACCGACATCACCGTAGCCAGCCCCTCGATGGCGCCGGCTGCGCCGAAGAGATGGCCCACCATGCTCTTCGTGCTGCTGATCGCCAGCGCGTAGGCGTGCGGGCCGAACACCTGCTTGATGGCCGCAGTCTCGGCAGCGTCGTTGGGCTGCGTGGCGCTGCCGTGCGCATTGATGTAATCCACCTGTGCGGGTGAAATGCCGGCATCGGCCAGCGCCAGCTGCATCGTGCGCGCCGGACCGGCGCCGGTCGGATCGGGCGCCGCGATGTGATAGGCGTCGGCCGTAGCAGCCTGGCCCAGCACCTCGGCATAGATGCGCGCGCCACGGCGCAGGGCGTGTTCCAGCTCCTCCAGCACCAGCACGACCGCGCCCTCGCCGATGACGAAGCCGTCACGATGCAGATCGAACGGCCGACTGGCCCGGCTCGGATCGCCGGCATAGGTCGAGAGCACCTTCATCGAGGTGAAACCGATAAAGAAGAGAGGTGTGATCTGCGATTCCGTACCGCCGGCCAGCGCGACATCGCACGCGCCGCGGCGGATCCACTCCAACGCCTCGCCGATGGCCTGGGTGCCCGCAGCACACGCCGTGCCCAGGGTCGAGAGCGGCCCCTGAAAGCCGTGTTCGATGCCGATGTGAAAAGCCGGCATGTTGATCAGCGTCTCCAGCGGCACATGCGGCGTGACTCGCGTGACCCCTTCGTTGAGAAAACGGCGGATCGGTTCCATCAGGATGTCAATGCCGCCGAAGGCAACGCCCAGCACCACGCCGATGCGCTTGCGCTCCTCGTGCGTCACATCCAGGCCCGCGTCGGCAACGGCCTCACGGCCGGCCACGATGGCGAGCTGCGAACAACGCGCCATGCGTCGGGCCTCTTTCGGCGGCATATACACATCGGGGTTGAAATCCTTGACTTCGGCGGCCAGACGCGTCGGAAACGGGCTGGCATCGCACAATGTCGCCTCGGCGACGCCGGATTGCCCCGCAACCAACGCCTCCCACGTTGTCCTGGCCGTGTGCCCTACGGGCGTGATGGCGCCTAGCCCGGTGACCACCACGCGGCGACGACACTCCGGCCGGTTGGCCGTCTTCGCGCCTGTCTCCTGCGCGGGCATCGAAGCGGCCAACGGTGCCACAGCATCCATCATCCTTGAGCATTCCTTCGCTTCGTCAGCTCCGCCTGGATCGCGCCGACGAGGTTCTGCTGAGCGCTCTTTTCGGCCATGCGGATCATGCTGCCGATCGCCTTCGCATCGCTGCGACCGTGGCCGATCACAACGACACCGTTCACGCCCAACAGAGGCGCCCCCCCGATCTCCCGCCAGTCTACTCGCTTCATCAACGCGCGGGCCGACGGATAGAGCAGCGCCAACCCAGGCAGAGCCAGGATCAAACCTGGCGCCATCAGGATTAACGCCGCTTTAGTCAGAAAGCCGCGAGTAAATTGGCGTTTCAACGTTTTGCCGAGAAACGACACCACGCCTTCGGTCAATTTGACGATCACATTGCCGGTCAGCCCGTCGGTCACGACGACATTGGCCAGGCCGCGGCCGATGTCTTTGCCCTCCACGTTGCCGACGAAATTCAGGCCGGAGGCTTTCAACAGCGGATAGGTCTCGCGGATGAGCATACTGCCCTTGTCTTCCTCCTCGCCGTTGGAGATGATGCCCACGGTGGGCGCCTCCAGGCCGAAGATAACGCGCGCGTAGGCATGGCCCATCAGCGCGAACTGCACCAGATACTCCGGTTTGCAATCGGCGTTCGCGCCGATGTCAATGATCAGGCAGGGCACGGGCGCAGCCGGATAGATGCTGCCGATGGCAGGCCGCTCGATGCCCGGGATGCGGCCCAGGGTGAACAGGGCGGCCGCCATCACTGCACCCGAATTGCCCGCCGACGCGAACGCATCCGCCTTGCCCTCCTTGACCAGGCGCATGCCGACCATCAGCGAAGAGTCGCGCTTGGTCTTCACCGCCATCGTGTGCTCGGCCATTTCGACGACTTCGGACGCGTGAACTACCTCGATGGGCAAACCGCTCACGTCGCCGTGCCTGGCCAGCTCAGCGCGCACGCGTTCCTCCTGGCCCACCAGGATGATCTGCGTGCCGTGCTGGCGCGCTTCGTTGACCGCGCCGGCGACGACGACGGCCGGCGCATGATCGCCCCCCATGGCGTCTACGACGATCTTCATGGCTCCTCCTCGAAATGCTCGCAGTGAGATGATGAGTATACGACAGATTGCCGTACTTGACAAAGCAGGGACGGCACACTACACTGCCACCTGTGCATTCAAGCGATAGCCGTTTCTGAAGAAATGGCCTCTTCTTGCCACAGCAGAAGCTGTCATCAGGGTGCGGTGAACGCATTCCAGCAATCGAGCGAGGAGGAGCGACGAAGATGCGTGCGTTGATCACGGGTGGGGCCGGCTTCATCGGCAGCCACCTGGCCGAAGCGTTGCTGGTCGAAGGCCATCGCGTGGTGGCCATTGACGACCTCTCTACCGGTTCAGAGGACAACATCCGGCACCTGTTCGATCGGCCGAATTTCCAGTTCGTGCTGGAGACGATCACCAACGAGGGCGTGATGGATCGGCTGGTCAGCGAGTGCGACATCGTGTTCCACCTGGCGGCCGCGGTCGGTGTCGAGCTGATCGTGCGCGATCCCGTGCGCACGATCGAGATCAACGTGTTGGGCGGCAGCATCGTGCTGCGCATCGCCAACCGCTATCGGCGCAAGGTGATCCTGGCGTCCACGTCGGAGATCTACGGCAAGAGCACCGACGTGCCGTTCCGCGAGGACGGCGATGGGGTGATGGGACCGACGACGCATAGCCGCTGGGCCTATGCCAACTCCAAAGCCATGGATGAGTTCCTGGCGTTGGCCTACCACAAGCAGCGCGGGCTGCCCATCGTCATCTGCCGCTTCTTCAACACCATCGGCCCACGGCAGACCGGCCGCTACGGCATGGTTGTGCCGCGTTTCGTGCGCCAGGCACTGCGCGGGGAGCCGCTGACCGTGTACGGCGACGGCCAGCAGTCGCGCTGTTTCGCAGATGTGGCGGACATCGTCCAGGCTGTGATCAAGCTGGCGGCACATCCCGGCGCCGTCGGACAGGTGTTCAACCTGGGCAACACCGAGGAGATCACCATCCTCGACCTGGCGCGGCTGGTCATCCGCCTTACGGGCAGCCGGTCACCGATCGTGCTGGTGCCCTACGATCAGGCTTACGAGCCCGGCTTCGAGGACATGCGCCGCCGCGTGCCCGACATCAGTCGGGCGGCCGCCTTGATCGGCTTTAAGCCGACCCATTCGCTCGAGGATACGTTGCGCCGGATTATCGCGTATTATCGGGAAACAGAGCCCATCTGAATCGGCAGTTCCCGATTTTGAATAGCTGCGCCTGAATGCGCAAAGTTGACAAGCGGCCCGAAACGGCTATAATGGGCATGTAATGCCCCCGTGGTGGAATTGGTATACACAGTAGGTTGAGGGCCTATGCCCGTTCGGGCGTGCCCGTTCGAGTCGGGCCGGGGGCACCTGAGGTAGCTTCGCAGCGGCCTGGTCAGTAGCGTCATGCGCCACCAGGCCGCATTTTGTTTATCTTGCGCCGGATGTCCCGGAGCAACACAACGGCTGGCCGATGAAATCGCTTCGGATCGCGCTCGTCCACGACTGGCTGAATCAGGTGGGCGGTGCGGAGAATGTGCTGGAGACGCTGGTGCGCCTGTATCCAGGTGCGCCGATCTTCACCAGCATGTACGCCGCGTCGCTCATGCCGCCCCGCTATCGCACGTGGGACATTCGCACGACCTTCATGCAACGCCTGCCCGGCGTGTTCACCCATCATCAGGCCTACCTGCCGCTCTATCCGCTGGCCTTTCGCGGGCTGGACCTGCGCGGCTACGATCTCATCCTGAGCAACAAAAGCGGGTTTTGTCACGGTGTCCCTGTGCCGGCCGGAGCCAGGCATATCTGTTACTGCTTGACGCCGACCCGCTTCCTGTGGCAATATGATTTGTACCGCGCGCGCGAGGCACTCAGCCCGGCCCTCGACCTGGCGCTGCGCCCCATGATCGCGGCGTTGCGCCGCTGGGATTACGCGGCCGCGCAACGCGTGCATCATTTCATTGCTATCTCAACCGAGGTTCAGGACCGCATCCGGCGCTTCTATGGCCGCGAGAGCTCGATCATCTTCCCGCCGGCCGACATCGGCCGCTTTCGGCCAGCGGCCGAGCCTCCCGGCGACTATTTTCTGGCCGGTGGCCGGCTGATCCCGTACAAGCGTACCGATCTGGCCGTGCGCGCCTGCTCGGAGTTGGGACTCAAGCTGCTGGTATACGGTGACGGCCGCGACCGACCGGCGCTGGAACGCATGGCCGGGCCAAGCGTCACCTTCCTCGGCCGAGTATCGTGGGACGAGTTGGCTCGCCTCTATGCCGGCGCGCGGGCGTTCATCTTCCCTGGCCTGGAGGATTTCGGCATCGCGCCGGTAGAGGCGCAGGCGGCCGGCCGGCCGGTGATCGCTTACGCGGGCGGCGGTGCGCTCGACACGGTCGTGCCCGGCGTGACCGGCGAGTTCTTCTCGCCCGCGACGGTTGAGGCGCTGCAAGCGGTGTTGGCGCGTTTCGACGCGACGGCCTACGACCCGGCGGCCTGCCGGGCGAACGCGGAACGGTTCGCCAGCGAGCGGTTCGAGCGGGAACTGGGCGAGTATGTGCGTCGCGTGGTGGCTGCGTGAGAGGAGCCTATGGAACTAAGAGCCTATTGGCGCATTGTACGACGGCGGTGGTGGCTGCCGGCCGGCTTGACGGTCGCCGTGCTGGTGTTTATTCTCATTGTGAGCCGGCCATGGCAACCGCGGCCGGCCGTTTTCCGCGCGACCATGCGCTTCAACGTCGGCGTGCAGCCGGAACGCATCCCCGGCGTCTACACCTTCGATCGCTACTACACCATGATGGCCTCCGAGTACCTGGTGGATGACCTGAGCGAGGTGGTACGCAGCAGCGTTTTCGCCGCGGCGGTGAGCCGGCGCCTGGCCTACCAGGGGATCGTTGTGCCGGCCGACGCGATCGGCGCCAGCACCCAGCCGGGCAAGCTCCATCGCATCTTCACGGTGAGCGTCACCTGGGGCGACGAGGCGCAACTGCGCGCCATCGCTGAGGCGGTCGTTGCCACGCTGACGCAGAGCAGTGCGGACTTCTTTGCCCAGTTCAACGCGGCCGAGGCCGACATCCGCCTGATAGATGCGCCGGCCATCCAACGCGTGGGCCGGCCGCTGCGCGAACAGCTCGATCTGCCGCTGCGCGTGGCGCTGGCGTTGGCGGCCGGTGTGGCCCTGGCGTTCCTGTGGGATTATCTCGACGACTCGGTGCGCGACCGGGCCGACCTGGAACGGCTAGGGCTGGCGATATTGGGCGAGATACCACGGGGGTAGCGCGCGCGGCACCCCATCCCGTTTTTGACAAGCCTCCCTGCTTCGGCTATACTTTATCTGGCCCTAGATCCGTACACGTATCCACGGCAGGAGCGCATATGGCCTGAGCGGAGGAATCATCGTCAGTGAAGTGTCCGATCACGGAGACGCGCGAGGGTTCCGCCGCGGGTCGTCAGCCACACTGGCGGAGCCGTTGAGCAGATAAGGGCCTCACCGCAGGGTGAGGCTTTGTGTTGTTAAGTTGGGGCGTGAGCGGATTAATTGGTGGCGGGGAAGGAGGTGACACAAATGGCTACTGTAGTGCTGCGAGCGGGCGAGTCTCAGGAGTCGCTGCTGAAGCGCTTCCGCAAGGAGGTGATGAAGGAGCGCATTCTGCCCACAGTGCGCAAGAAGCGCTGGTTCACACCGCCCAGCGAGCTGCGCCGGCTCAAGAAGCAGAAGGCGATCCGCAAGGCGCGGCAGGCCCAGCGCCGCCGTGAAAGCCGGGAGAGCATTCGCTGATTCTGGTTCGTCCGGAGCGCCTGAGGTCATGGTGTCGCCCTGATTCGAGAAGGGAAAGGTTATGGCGAAACAAGAAGAGAAGCTGACCCTCGAAGGGAAGATCGTCGAGGCTCTGCCCAACACCACCTTTCGCGTGGAGCTGGAGAACGGCTACGAAGTGCTGGCCTATCTCTCCGGCAAGATGCGCAAGTATTACATCCGCGTCTTGCTCGGCGACCGGGTGCGGGTGGAGCTATCGCCGTACGATCTGACGCGCGGGCGTATCGTCTACCGCCACCGCAGCCCGACCGGTCCGGCGTAAGACTGTCCGGTCGGCTGATGGTGTGGGTGCGGCGTGGTCGCACGCCGCGTGCGGCCGCGACCGCTTGATTTTGGTCAGCTTTGTCGTTCAAAAACACGTTCGCCTCTTGACAAAACGTGTTATAATAATAGCGCACAAGCGCAAGCCGTAATGGGCGGTGGGTAGCCACCGCCCATTCGCTTATTCCCATCTGTCATGTTTCACGTGAAACACGATGTTTCACGTGAAACACGGGAGCCTGATTGGCTGAGCAGGTTTCTCAACGCAGTCGTGCCATTTGTGATTACGAAGGCACCAGCTATCGCGCCCGTTTTTGGGCCGACCAGAGTCGCACATACGAAGATCTTGCCGAACGTATTGCCCTTCGCCGGCTCTTGCCGCCTCGAGGGCGGTGCCTGCTGGAATTAGGCGCCGGATTCGGTCGCCTGGCCGACCTGTACGACGGGTACGATCAGGTGATCCTGTTGGATTACGCCAAATCCGGCCTGCGCGAAGCTCAGGCCCGCCTGGGGCGATCCAGTCGCTACCTCTATGTGGCCGGCGACCTGTACCGTCTACCGCTCACGCCCGGCATCTGCGATTGTGTCGTCACCGTGCGCGTCCTGCATCACCTGGTGGACGTGCCGGCCGCGTTCGAGCAGATCGCCGAAGTGCTGCGCGACGGCGGCGTGTATGTGCTGGAATACGCCAACAAGCGCAACCTCAAAGCGATCTTGCGCTATCTGCTGGGCCGACAGCGCTGGTCGCCTTTCGCGCACGAGCCATTCGAGTTCGTGGCGCTGAACTTCGACTTTCATCCGGCCTGGATGAAGCAGCGCCTGCAGGAGGCAGGATTTGCCATAGATGCCGAGCTGGCCGTCTCGCACTTTCGCCATCCGCTGTGCAAGCGGCACATCGCCCATGAGACACTGGCCAGACTGGATGGCGCACTGCAAAGCGTGGGTGCTGCGTGGAAGCTGACCCCCAGCGTTTTCGTCCGCACCCACACGAACAAGCCAGGCGGCCAGAGCTCGGCCGGCCTGTTTCGTTGCCCGCGTTGTCTGGCCACGGCGCTGTCGGCACAGCCGACCGCTCTGCGCTGCGAGTCGTGTGGCGCCGTGTGGGGCATTGACGACGGCATCTTCGATTTCAAGGCACCGATAGATGAAACCGCCGCACCGTCCTACGCGACCGGTAACCAGGATCACGTTTCTGCGTAATGTGATTTGTTACAATCAATTGTTAGAATTTTGCAAGGAGAACGCCAGTGAGCGCACAGCCCGAAGATCTGGAATTCCGCGACAGCATCGAACCCAACGATGACGCGGCTGCGCGCTCGGCAGAGGCAGCCGAGCAGCTACTCAATCTGGGCCGCGATCAGGGCTTCGTGACCTACGACGATGTCCTGTCCGTGTTCCCCGAGGCAGAGAGCAACATCGAACAACTGGACGATATCTTTGCCAACCTGTTCGAGCAGGGCATCGAAGTAGGAGCCTTCCGCGAGGAAGAGGAGCCCGAAGAACCTGCCGAGGAGGAGAGCCTTGAGGTCGAACAGCTCGACATAGACCTCGACCTGATTGACATAGACGATTCGATCAGCCTGTACCTGAAGGAGATCGGCCGCGTGCCGTTGCTCACGGCCGAGGAGGAAGTAGCCCTCGCCAAACGCATGGAACGCGGCAAAGAGGCGCGGCAGAAGCTCACCCAGGGAGTAGACGACCCGATCGAGCGCGAACGGCTGCTGAACGCCGTGAAAGACGGCCAGGCCGCTCAGGAACACCTGATCAAGGCCAACTCCCGGCTGGTCGTCAGCGTCGCCAAGAAGTACGTCGGCCGCGGCGTCCCCTTCCTCGACCTGATCCAGGAGGGCAACATCGGCCTGATTCGCGCCGTCAAGAAATTCGACTACCGTCGCGGTTACAAGTTCAGCACCTACGCCACCTGGTGGATCCGCCAGGCGGTCACCCGCGCGATCGCCGACCAGGGGCGCACCATCCGCGTGCCGGTGCACATGTACGAGCAGATCAACCGATTGACGCGCACCAGCCGTCAGCTTGTCCAGGAACTGGGCCGCGACCCGACCACGGAGGAGATCGCCGACCGTCTGGGCGTGCCGCCGCGCAAAGTCGAACAGATCATCCGTGTCTCGCAACGGCCCCTGTCGCTGGAAATGCCGGTGGGTGAGGAAGAGGACAGCTACCTGGGCGACTTCATCGAGGATGCCGAGGCCGACAGCCCGACCGACTCCGCGTCGCAGACGATGCTACGCCAGGTGATAGACGAGATCTTCGAATCGCTCAGCCCGCGCGAGGTGCGCATCCTGCAACTGCGCTTCGGGCTGGTGGACGGCTATTCCTACACGCTGGAAGAAGTCGGCAAAAAATTCGGCGTGACGCGCGAACGCATCCGTCAAATCGAAGCGCAGGCCCTCGGCCGGCTGCGCCACCCCAGCCGCAGCCGCAAACTGCGCGATTATCTGACCTGATGCCCGGCGTGCCCGGACTTCAGGTCACGTCTCGACACCAACAAAAAGCCCGGCCGCCTGTGGCGCCGGGCTTTTGCTTTCTCACACGTCCAGATTCCGCACCTTCTTGGCGTGGCTCTGGATGAACCGCTTGCGCGGGGCCACCTCGTTGCCCATCAGCATGTCGAACGTGCGATCGGCCGCCGCGGCATCCTCCACCGTGACCTGGAGCAGGACACGATTCTCCGGATTCATGGTGGTCTCCCACAGTTGTTCCGGATTCATCTCGCCCAGGCCCTTGTAGCGTTGCAGCGTCACGCCGTTCATGCCGCCCAACTCCTGCACCACACGATCGCGCTCTTCGTCCGAATAGGCGTAACGCGTCTCTTTGCCTTTGCGAATCATGTAGAGCGGTGGCTGCGCGATATAGAGATGGCCGTTTTCGATCAGTTGCGGCATATAGCGGAAGAAAAGCGTGAGCAACAGCGTGCGGATGTGGCTACCGTCCACATCGGCATCCGTCATGATCATCACGCGGTGATAGCGCAGATTGCTCAGGTCCACCGCGTCGCCGATGCCGCTGCCCAACGCCTGCACCAGCGCCTGGATCTCTTTGTTAGCCAGCGACTTGTCCAGCCGGGCCTTCTCGACGTTCAGGATCTTGCCGCGCAACGGCAAAATGGCCTGGAAGCGCCGGTCACGACCCTGCTTGGCCGAACCACCGGCCGAGTCCCCTTCCACGATGTACAGCTCGCAACGGGACGGGTCGCGCTCCGAGCAGTCGGCCAGCTTGCCGGGCAGAGTCAGGCTCTCCAGCGCGCTCTTGCGGATCACCAGATCGCGCGCTTTGCGCGCCGCCTCGCGCGCCCGGCTGGAGGTCATGCACTTCTCGACGATCTTCTTCCCCTCACGGGGGTTCTTCTCCAGCCACTCCAGCAGCGCCTCACCGACCACCGACTCGACCTGTGTGCGCACCTTCTCGTTCAGCAGCTTGACCTTGGTCTGCGACTCGAATTGCGGATCGGGCAGCTTGACGCTGATGATGGCCGTCAGGCCCTCGCGTGTGTCCTCGCCCGTGAACGAGGGATCGCCCTCCTTCAGCAGCCCCTGCCGCTTCGCCCAGTCGTTGATGGTGCGGGTCAGTGCCGCGCGCAGTCCGGTGAGATGTGTGCCGCCGTCCGGCGTGTTGATCGTGTTGGCGAAGGCAAACACCGACTCGTTGAAGCCGTCATTGTACTGGATCGCCGCCTCGATCAGGTTGCCCTCGACCTCCTTCTCGACGTAAATCGGCTCGTGCAGCACTTCCCGATTTTTGTTGAGGTAACGGACGAAGCTGCGCACGCCGCCCTCGAAATAGAACGTCATCCAGCGCGGGCCATTGTTGGTGCGCTCGTCTGCGAATTCGATCGTCAGCCCACGGTTGAGAAAGGCCATCTCCCGAAAACGTTGGACCAGCGTCTCGAAACGGAACTCGGTATCCTCGAAGATGGTCCTGTCCGGCAGGAATGTGGTCCGCGTGCCGGTCTCGCCAGGCGCCGCCGTGCCGATCGCCCGGACATCATCCTGCGGCACCCCGCGATGATAGCGCTGATAATAGACTCTCCCGCCCTGGCGCACCTCGACTTCGAGCCATTCGGACAGCGCATTGACCGCGGAAACGCCCACGCCATGCAGGCCGCCCGAAACCTTATAGGCGCCGCTGCCGAACTTGCCGCCCGCGTGCAGCTTTGTCATCACCGTCTCCAGTGCCGATCGGCCGGTCTGCTTGTGAATGTCCACCGGGATGCCCCGGCCCCAATCCTGCACGGTGACGCTGCCGTCGCGATGAATGGTGATGGCGATCCGGTCGCAGTAGCCGGCCATCGCCTCGTCAATCGAATTGTCTACGACCTCGTAGACCATGTGATGGAGGGCCTTGATATCGGTACCGCCGATGTACATGCCCGGCCGACGTCGCACCGCCTCCAGCCCCTCCAGAACCTGGATATCATCTGCTGTGTAATGATTCGGCCGCGTATCCTGTTCTACCACCATTCGATCTCCACAACCACGTGATCTGCGTTGGCTGCTCACAAGCCCTGCTTGTTCTCAGCCCTCCTCTTTGTGCGTCATCTGCTGTGCCGCCAGCGCCCGTTGCTGCGCCGCCAGCCACCGTTCGCGCAGGCCACCATAGTAGACGAAGACGGCCAGCAGCATGGCGGTCGCCAGGTAGGCGTTGCCCACAATGGCAATGATGACTCCGGCCGGGGTCTGCCCGATGATGCCCCAAACCGCGCGAAAGCCGACCAGGAGCAAGTTGACCAACGTGATCAGCCCCAATGTGGCCATCGCATTGCCGCGCACCAGCGCCGCGCCCTGCAACATGCTGCGCCAGATCGGCTGGCGCTCGAACAGCAACCCTTCGCCCGTGAAATAGAGAGAAAGCAGCAGCCAGAGCATCAGCCACAGGGTGATGCCGCCGACCACGGCAAACACCAGCCCGGCCAGCGTGCTGCCCGATAACAGCAACAACGCCACGGCAGCGCCCATCGGCAGTCTGAGCGCGAACAACATCATCCCCAGGAACACACAGAAGCCGGTCAACTGGACCACCTGCTGAACCCCGCGCTTCATCGAGTTGGCTTCCGGGCCGGCCGGTTGGGGCAACGCGGCAGCCGCTGCCCGCAGCCAGATCACCGCCAACACCTGCGCGACAAGCCAGGCGACTGTGACCAGCCCCAACGTCGCAAGCAGGCTGCGCATTTCCACCGGCCCAGCCTGCCACGGCGCAACGACCAGCTTGAGCGGCTGCGGGAACAATCCGACCGGGGCCAGGATGAGTTCGCTGACGAAGTTCAGCCGCGTCGCCTGACCGATGGCCAGGGCGCTGGGCGGGCTGAACCAGCTGCCCGCCAACAAGTCGAGCAGGTTGACCTGCGCGGCGAGCGTCGTCATCCCCTCTCTGACCAGGCGGAGCATGTCGGACATGGCCTCGACCTGGCCAGGCGTATAGGTCGCCCGGACCAGCATCTCCCAGCCGCGCAGGAAGCGCGCCACCAGCGCTGTGATCGAGACACGCGGGGCCAGCCACAAAAGCGTGTCCACAACGATGGGCACCAGCCAGAGCCATGGCCGACGACCGGCCGTCGTCAGGCCGATCATGATGGCGTCAATGACGCCGGGTCGTAATGATGTCTGCGTTTGCACGCTTTCATTTTACCACAAAATCCGCTGAATGCCGAAATGGGCCCGCCCCAGGTGCAATTTCGACGTAGTTGACGCGCCGCGACTGATCCGCTACAATGTCCGACGATGAGCATCATTGCGTTGACCACCGATTTCGGACTGGCCGACGGCTTCGTCGGCATCATGAAAGGCGTGATCCTGGGCATCGCGCCGCACGCTCGCCTGGTGGATCTGACCCACGACATCGAGCCACAGAACGTCCGCCAGGCGCTCTTCATCCTGGCACGTGCCACGCCCTATTTCCCGGCGGGCACGATCCATCTGGCAGTCGTGGATCCAGGCGTGGGGAGCCAGCGGCGTCCGCTCCTGGTGACGACCGCGCGCGCCAGCTACGTCGGCCCCGACAACGGCCTCTTCAGCCAGGCGCTGGCCGAGCCAGGCGCTCAGGCCTGGGAACTCGACCGACCGCGCTACTGGCTGCCTCGGATCAGCCGCACCTTTCACGGCCGCGACATCTTCGCGCCGGTGGCCGCGCATCTGGCGAACGGTGTGACGCCGGAGCAGCTGGCCCGGCCGATCGGCGATCCGGTCCGCATTGCGCTGCCTGAACCGAGCCGCCAACCGGACGGGAGCGTCATCGGCGAAATCGTCCACGTGGATCGCTTCGGCAACCTGATCAGCAACATTCCGGCGCCATGGGTGGCCGACGGGCGCTGGCGCTGCCAGATCGCAGGCCAAAACGCAGTGTTGGCGACCACCTACGCCGACGTGGCTGTGGGCACACTCGTCGGGTTGATCAGCAGTGGCGAGACCGTCGAACTTGCCGTGCGCAATGGGAACGCAGCACGGCTGCTCAACGTCGGTGTAGGTGAAACCGTAGTGCTCTGGCCTGCGGCATGAGCTCGAGGAGATATGCAATGGAGAGACTGGTCATAGAAGGCAACCACCCACTGACGGGCGACGTAGCGCCGGCGGGCAACAAAAACGCGGCGCTGCCCATCCTGGCAGCCACCCTGCTCACCGACGAAGAGGTGACCCTGCACAATATCCCGCGCATCGGCGACGTGGCGACCATGTTGCAACTGTTGGCCGACCTCGGCGTCGCCATTCGCGATGAGGGGTCTACGCTGCATCTGTGCGCGCGGGGGGCCCGTTTCGCAGCTCTGCGGCAAGAGCTGTTCCAACAGGTGCGCGGAGGCATCTTGCTGGCCGGCCCGATGTTGGGCCGTTTCGGCCAGGCCATCATGCCGCTGCCGGGCGGCGATCGGATCGGCCGGCGCCGCGTCGATACCCATCTCCTGGCCCTGGAGGCTCTCGGCGCACAGATCAGCTTTAACCACTACGACTTCACGATGCGCACCGACGGTCTGGCCGGCGCGGACATCATGCTCGACGAAGCCAGCGTCACCGGCACCGAGAACGCCGTCATGGCGGCCGTGTTGGCCCGCGGCACCACCATCATCCGCAATGCCGCATCCGAGCCGCATGTGCAGGACCTGTGCACGTTCCTCAATTGCCTGGGCGCCCGCATTTCGGGGATCGGCACCAACACGTTGACCATCGAAGGCACAGACCGCCTGGGCGCCGGCGAGTTCACCATCTCGCCCGATTACCTGGAGGTCGGCAGCTTCATGGGGCTGGGCGCGGTGACACGCGGGGAGATCCGCATCCACGGCATCGTGCCCGACCACATGCGCATGATCAACTTCGTCTTCAAAGAGCGGCTGGGCGTGCGCATGGAGATGGTAGGCGATACTCTGATCATTGCCGATGAACAGGACCTGCGCATTCGCGAGGATGTCGGCGGCGCAGTGCCCAAAATAGACGACGCACCCTGGCCGCATTTCCCGGCCGACCTGATGAGCATTGCACTGGTTGTCGCGACACAGGCCAAAGGCACCGTGCTGATCCACGAGAAGATGTTCGAGAGCCGCCTCTACTTCGTGGACAAACTGATCGGCATGGGCGCGAAGATCATCCTGTGCGATCCCCATCGTGCGGTGATCGTTGGCCCTTCGGAGCTGCACGGCCAGGAACTGAGCAGCCCCGACATCCGCGCGGGCATGGCGCTGCTGATCGCGGCCCTGGCCGCGCGCGGCACCAGCACGATCGCCAACGTCGGCCAGATAGATCGCGGCTATCAGCAAATAGATCAGAAGCTACGCGCCCTCGGCGCGCACATCGAACGGGTCAAGACAGGCTGACAGGCGAGGATGGGCTGGTCACGGCAGGCGACCAGGCAGTGCCGTGGCCAGCCCTGCTGATCAACCCTTTTTCTGTTCGCCCTCGCCCTGGCTGGCGCCAGGTGTGAAGAGCGCGATCAGACGATCGAACTGGCCGTAGATGAAGTTCTGGCGGAAACCGGCCAGGACGGCCACCAGATACGGAACCAACCGCGCGCCGACATTGCTATCGGACGGCTGCACCTGGAGGAGCAGGAAGCCGCCGCTCAGCAGCAAGAAGACGATCCCCCCCAGCACCAGCCCCATGATCGGCTGTACCAGATACCACATCAGATATTGCCGCTCGAAGTCCTGCCGGTCGGACACGTGCCACCAGAGCGCGTAGAGCGCGCCGATGATGCCGCCGATGCCTCCCCACATCAGGGTGTTCCAGAGAGTGAAAAGGTCACCGCTGGCGGTGCCGGTGAGGCTGGCCGTCGTCTTGAAAAACGCCGTCAGGGGCGCGGCAAACACCAGACCCAACAGGAAAAGCGTCAGCCAGACAAGCTCATATCCCAAAATGCGCGGCCCGTAATGTGCAGCCTGGATGCGGCTCTCGGTGGTGCGCGTGATCGTCGTCTGCACTTGCATCAGCCGCGCTTCGACCGCGACGTAATTTTCCGGCGATTCGATCAGGATCTGCCGCGCTTCTTGCAGCAACGTGAGCATGCGATCGGCGTTGGCGGGTGGGCTGGAAAACTGCGTCGTGACCTGTTTATACAGCTCATCTATGCGAGAATGAAGCGCCCGTTGCCAGCCGCTCTCCAGGTTGGCATTCAGCCGGCCGATGATGATCTTCTTCTTCTCTTCATCTAGCGTTTGGGCCGAAGGCAGTTGCGGCGCGGCGGTGACCATGCCCGGACCGGGCGGCATCACCTCGCGACCAGCCGTCGCCGGTATGACCACCTGTGGTGCCGGCTGGGTGGCCGGCACCAGTTCGCCTGCGGGCGCGGCGGACGGCTGGGTGGCCGGCGTCGTCGAATCAATGATGACCGCGCCGATGCGGATGGGCGGCTGAACGGGCTGCTCGCCGGCTACAGGTGCCGGGGCCGCGCCGGCTTCTGGTGCCGGTGCGGACGGTGTAGCTGGCGCGGCCGATGGCGGCGAAGCCGCAGGCGACGGCGTGACAGGGGCACCACCACCGACCGGTGTCGTCGGTGCTGCTGGCGAAGGCTGCACCGGCTGAGGTGCCGTCGGCCCTGCAGCCGGGGCCTCCTCCACGGGCAGCGGAACGTCTATCGCCTCGTCGGCGGTTGCGGCCGGGGTACCGGTCTCCTCGCGGCGTTCGCGTTCGGCCATGATCGGACCCGGCGCCGCGACCGCCTCGCGCGTCGTCGCCGCCTCGCTGTCAGCGGACCCAGGCCGATCCTTGGCCGAAGGGATCGCCGAGAGGCCTTCAACGGGCGGCGCGCCGGCTCGCACTTCCCGGTAAAGCATAGCCGCCAGCTCCTCATCTATTTCCGGTTCTGGCGCCGCGTCCGGCTGGGCGCTTTCAAACAGCGCGTCCAGGCCGCGGCCGCGCATCGGGCCCGCTCCGGCCGGATTACTTGCCATTGTGCTCATGGATGATCACCTCCGCAAGCTCACGGTACACCCCGGCGCCTTCATGTTCAGGCGCGTATTCGAGCATCGTCTGTGCCTGGGCCGATGCTTCCGCAAATCGGATGCTTTTCTTGACGTAGAACGGAAAAACGCGCACACCCAACAGGCCGCGCGCCTGGGTCATCACCTCTTCGGCATGACGGGTGCCGGTCTGGTACATGGTGCCCAGAATGCCGATGATGACGAGATGCGGATTCAATCGGGTCTGAATCCGGCGCACCGTGCGCAGCAACGACGAAAGCCCGCGCAGGGCGAAGTACTCACATTGCATCGGGATGAGCAGGCCGTCCGCCGCGGTGAGGGCGTTGATGGTCAACAGGCCCAGGTTCGGCCCGCAGTCAATCAGGATGTAATCGTACCGTGGCGTCAGGGGCCTCAGAAGATCCTTCAGGATGTACTCCCGGCTGAGCGCGGAGATCAGCTCGATCTCCGCCGCGGCCAGGTCTATGTTGGCGGGCAACACATCAATCAGCGGACGCACGGCGCACACCAGGTCAGCCGCGACAACCGTGTCCGCCGCGCTGAGGCCGTCGTAGATGCTGCGCGGCAGGGTATCGGCCTGTAAACCGAAACCGTAAGACAGGGAGGCTTGCGGATCCAGGTCCACGGCCAGCACCCGTTTCTCTCTTTCGGCCAGGGCGGCGCTCAGGTTGATGGCGGTTGTGGTCTTGCCGACGCCGCCTTTCTGATTTGCAATGGCGATGATCTGGCCCATCTCATTCCGTCCATGTGCGATGCGACAACAGGCCTTTCACGATGTCCAGATTATAGCATATGTTGTCCAGAAATGCACCTCGCCATTGAGTCGGTCAAGACGGCGCCGCGCCAGGCTCATCGTTGCCGGGCGGCGCCTGTACGCCCGCCCAGCGATAGTAAAGCTCGTTGTCGAGACCGATGCGCGCCAGCATGCGACCCACCGTGCCGCGCACGACATCATCGAGCGTCTGCGGCCGGCTGTAGAAGGCGGGCACGGGCGGAAAGATGACGCAGCCGAGCCGCGCGGCCTGCAACATGAGCTGCAAATGGCCGCTGTGGAGCGGCGTTTCCCGCACCATGAGCAGCACGGGCCGGCCTTCTTTGATCTGCACATCGGCCGCGCGAGACAGAAGGTCATCGGTGTAGGAATGGGCGATGGCCGAGAGGCTCTTGATGCTGCACGGTGCAACGATCATCCCGGCAGTGGGGAAAGAGCCGCTGGCGATCGCGGCACCGATGTCGTTGGGACGATAGACAACGTCGGCCAGCGCCTCCACAGCGCGCGGCGTCCAATCGGTCTCCTGGACGATGGTGATGCGCGCGGCGGGCGTGAGCACCAGGTGGGTTTCCACCTCGCCCACCGCGCGCAGGGCCTGGAGCAGCCGGATGCCGTAGATCTGACCGGACGCGCCCGTCATGCCCACGATCAGGCGTTTCATTTGACCCCCCAATGGATCGCCACCGTGCCGAACATGGCCAGCCGATAGCGCACCTCGCGCAGGCCAGCATCGGCCATGATGCGGGCCAGTGTCTCCGGCGGCGGGAAAACATCCACCGACTCCGGCAGATAACGATAAGCCTCACGCTGGCCGCTGATCAGGCCACCGATCAGCGGAACGACCTGGAAAAAATAGAAACGGAACAGCCGGCCGAAAATCGGTGTGCGCGGCATGGTCAGCTCGAGACAGACCACCCGACCGCCCGGCTTGACGACGCGTACCTGCTCGCGAAAGGCCGCGGCGATGTCCACGACATTGCGCATCATGAAGCCGGAACAGACGGCGTCGAAGGTGGCAGCAGGGAACGGCAACGCCAGCGCATCGCCTTCGGTGAAAGGAACAGAGAGCCCCGGATGCTTGCCCCGGCCGGCGAGCATCATCTGGCGGGTGAGATCGAGGCCCACAGCCTGTGTCGTCGGATCGAGCCGCAGTGCCTCGTAGGCGATTTCGCCGGTACCGGTGGCCACGTCGAGCAGGCGGCCGCCGGCCGGCAGCGCGCACACGCGCACAACCGCGCGACGCCAGGCCGTATCGCGGCCCAGAGTCATCAGGCGGTTCATCAGGTCGTAACGGCGAGCAATCGCCGCAAACATGTGCCGAACGTAGGTGCGTTTCTCCGCGGGCGGCGGAAGGCGGCTGCCGGTCGTTGCCATGGGTCCCTGATCCCTCGCATTATCGGTCACGCGTGAACAGCCACGGCGCCAAGCGCCGCTCCAGGCGATCTACAATGAAATACAGCAGCAGGCCGAGCGTGCTCATGGCAATCACCCCGGCATACATCTCTTCGTAGGCAAGACGTCCCCAGCTCTCCACGATGATGTAATAGCCCAGTCCCGAGGTAGTAGCGAACGACTCAGCGAAAAACAGCACCGCCACCGCAGTGCCGATGCTGACGCGCAGGGCCGTAAGCGCGGCCGGCACGGTAGCGGGCAGGTAAACGAAACGAAAGAGTGCCCGCCGACCGGCGCCCAATGAGCGCACAGAGTAGATCAGTTCCGGCCGCAGCGCACCGGCCTGATCGCGCACGACAACCAGGATGGGAAAGAAAAGGATCAGGAAGATGATGAAGACCTTCGACGTATCGCCGATGCCCAAAAAGAGGAGGATGATGGGCAGGAAGACGATCTTGGGAATCGGGTAGAGGATGTAGATGATCGGGGCAAACAGGCGGTTGAGACGCTGGCTTTGCCCCAGGATCAGGCCGGCCGGCACAGCCAACGCGGTGGCCAGCCCAATGCTGGTCACCACTCGCCAGGCACTGACCAGAAAATGCCACCCCAGCCCGCGCAGCAGTTCGCGGCCCAGGGTCTGTGCCACCACCACCGGACCCGGCAGCACGGCGATATGCAGCAGCCAGGCCACCAGCTGCCACACTGCCAGCAAGCCCAGGGTCGCCCAGAGCAGTTCACGCCGACGCACGACAACCTCGCACGACCGGCCGGGATACCGCTGGGCCGGGGATGGTCATACCATGACTTTCTATATGGCTCAAAAGCGAACAAAAGGTGATCGCGGTCATTTGTTTGGCCTATCCTGCGCTTCGGCCAGCAACGCGCGCAGCTCGGAGCATTTTTCCTGATAAGCAGGCCGGCGACGGAAATCGGCCGCGCCGGCGGCCGGATTCTCGATGACGCGGGCAACCGTATTCGGCGCCCGGCCGAGGAGGAGGATGCGTCGGCCCAGGTAGACCGCCTCCTCGATGTTGTGGGTCACGATGACGGTGGTGACACCGGTCTCCTGGCGCAGCTCCAGGGTCAGCCGCTGCAGGTCTTCGCGCGTGAGGGCATCGAGAGACGAGAACGGCTCGTCCATGAGGAGCAGGTTGGGCTGTTGGAGCAGCGCGCGCGCGATGGCCACGCGCTGGCGCTGGCCGCCGCTGATCTGGCCGGGATATTGATTGCGCTGATCGGCGATGCCCAGGCGGACCAGCCAGCGGTCCACCTGGGCGGCGGCGATGTCGGGTCGCGGATAGGGGCGAGGCGCGTCCGGTGGCGTGCGTTTGCGCCGGTAGAATCGGCCAATGCGCATCACCAGGGCGACATTCTCCCACACCGTGGCCCAGGGGAGCAGGCCGAAGTCCTGCAGCACCAGGCCGGTGCTGGCGCGCGGCCGCGGCACCGGCCAGCCATCCACCAGGATCTGGCCGGCGCTGGGCTGGCGCAGCCCCGCGATCAGATAGAGCAGTGTGCTTTTGCCGCAGCCCGATGGCCCGATCACGGCCCAGGCCTCGCCGGTTTCGACCTGCCAGTCAAAATCCTGAAAGAGAGGCGCCTGATTGGGATAGGCAAACGTGACGTGCGAGAACCGGATCATATTGTCGTGGCGCGTCCGGCCGCCGGCTTCGGCGCACCGCGGGACAGCCGCCTATTTCGGCAGGAAGGTACGATCCACCATCTCGTCATACGGCACATCCCGGTTGATCAGGCCTTTGCCGCGCATCCAGTTCAGGACATCGGTCACCTCGGCTTCGCTGGGGAGGCCGCGGCCGGGGAAGGGCGGCATCTGGTAGCTGTTCTCGATGCTCTTCGGGACACGCCCCTGCTCGATCATCAGGCCCTGATATTTTTCCGGGTGGGCGTTGAGCTCCTGAACGGCACGTTCCCAGGCCACCAGGAACTTGCGCACCGTGTTCGGCTTGTTTTTGAGCACCTCGGTACGAAAAGCCAGCACCGATTGCGAAAGCTCCGGCCGCTGTGTATCGTCTATCACCACTCTGGCGCCACCTGCAACGGCGCCCTGCGCCAGCGGATCGGGCAGGGTGGCGACCATCAGGTTGCCGTTCATCAGTTGCTCGAAACGCACCGTGATGGCGTTCACCTCCTCGACCTTCACCTCGTCCGGCTTGAGGCCGGCGCCCTCCAACAGGCGTCGGGTGATATACTCGATGATGGTGTTCTGGCTGATGCCGATCGGAACGCCCTTAACATCAGCCGGGCTGCGGATCGCACTGTTGGGCGTGGCCAGCACGCGGAAGAGTGGTGCGTCCGGGAACGGTCGCCGCGCAGTGTAGACGGCTTTCACCTGCGGGGACTGTTTGTTGAAGATGGTGATCACGACCAGGTCGGTCAGCATCCCATCCACCTGGCCCGCCTGCACCAGGGCGTTCTGCTCCTGCGGGCTTTTGACCGGCACCCCTTCGACCTCGATGCCGACCTCTTTGAAGTAGCCGTTCTGCTGGGCGACGAAAACCGGAATGGTATCCAGCACAGGAATCAACGAGAGCTTCAGTTTCGCCTCTTCTGCAGGCGCCTGAACGCATCCGCTCAACAACGTGACAACGATGGTCAGACACAACCAAAAGGAAACCCACGGATATCGCATCTGTAATTAACTCTCTCCTCTCACTTCTTTCTAAATCTGGAAGAAGAAGACGATTGGGTGCCTGCGCCCGATGGCTTGTTCAGCGGCAACTCGCCAGGCGTCGGCCGACTGCGGCGCCATGGCACGATGGGCGGCTCCTCCTCTGTTTCCTCCTCCTCTTCCTCTTCTTCCTCCCAGGTGTCCGCCCACTGCGGTCCAGGAGCCGGAATCAACGAGAGCCTGACGGCCAGGAAGAACAACCCGGCGGCAGCGGCAAGGGCGATCAAAGAGCCCTGCCACTGCGTGAGATCGAACCAGCGATGCAACAGCAGGCCGATCAAAGCGATGCCCAGGGCACCGACAGCAGTGCCAAGCAAGGCGACCACCATAAAGATAATTGCAACGACCAATGTCACGACTAATCCACGCATGATCAAATGTCCTTCCTGTGGTAACCTGCCAGGCGGAAGACACACCGTCTTTCTGCCAGGCACGCATGCCTCGTCGCCTCGTCAGGCTGGATGCTTCAGCTTCCGGCGTCCGACCCCCCATCCCCATTCCCGCCCCCTGATGGGGATCGGGGAGAATTCCGACCATCCCTCGCCTGACCTCCGTCCGGGGCGAGGAGGGGCCAGGAGGAGAGGTGAGCTGAACAGATACAATCCAACCTGACGGAGTACTGAGCTCCATTATACCGTATTAACACCGAATCACATAAGATGGGACAACAACACGCGCAGACCGATCAGGAGCAATATGCCACCGCCGATGATTTCCATCCGCTTGCCGAAACTCTGACCCAGGCGGTGGCCGATCTTCAGACCGAGCAAAGAGAGGCCGCCGGCCACCAGGCCGATCACCAATACCGGCACCACGATGTGCACGCGCAGCATGGCCAGCGTCAGGCCGATGGCGAACGCGTCGATGCTCGTGGCGACGGCAAGGAGGATCAGAGTCGCGCCACGCGAGGGGTCTGTGCGGTGGCTCTCGCTATCGGCATCGAGGCCCGAACGAATCATGCGGATGCCCACAAAGGCGAGCAGGCCGAACGCCACCCAATGATCAAATGCGGCCACCAGGCTGGCGATCTGAGTGCCGACCAGCCAGCCCAGCACCGGCATGGCAGCCTGAAAAAGGCCAAAATGAAACGACAGTCGGAAAAGCGGCCGGCGACCGGTGACATAGGGAGTCGTGCCGATGCCCAGCGACACAGCAAAGCAGTCCATGGCCAGGCCGACAGCCATCAACAAGATCTCAAGAATGGTCACACAAATCCACCTGTTTGGGAGTACGGGCAAAGGCGAGCCGAGAGCCGAGCATCATCTTCGTCTGCGCGTGGAGCACCGGCAGCCCGATCATAACAAAGGACGCCACCGGCATCGCAGCCCAGCCCAGGATCTCCAGGAAGAGGGTAGAGAGCTGCCAATGTCGGATGTTCGAGGAGACACGCACTCGCTCGGCGATCCACGTGCCCCACAGGCCGAGCGCGCCCAACACGTTGGCAGCCTGCAACAGGAGAGGGTAGGGGAAACCGACAGGCAGCGTGATGACCGGGTTCCCGTCCAGGATAATGGACAGGATCGTGCCGATCAGCACCATGCCGCCACCGACACTGAAAATCAGGTGGTCGTGCAGGCTCTTGATCAGCGGCACGATCTTGCGCGTCCAGGGCATGCCTCGCGCGCGGCCCCATTGCTGCAAGATGTAGCTGGCATCCTGGCAACCCCAACCGTGGCGCAATTTCTGCTTGTAAAAATTCACCAGGGTCTGCCACCAGGTGGCACCGGTCACGGTATCGCCTTTGTTGGGCAGAAAGACCGGCACGAGGCGTGTCCGGCCCAACGTGCCGAAATAGCAGCGGAGGAAGATATGCGTGTCATCGGCGATGACGGCCGGATCCCAATAACCGACCTGCTCGGCCAGCCTGAAGCTGAGAGTGAAGGTGCTGAGGGGCAACGGGAAGGATGCCGCATTGCTCTGTTCCGACAGATGCACCGCGTTCGTCAGGAACGTGAACAGGCGAATGATGGTGGGCACCTGCCAGATGTTGTTATCGAGCAAGAGTGGCGCCTGCCAGAAACGCAAGTAGCGCTCTGGATCGGCAGCAAACAGCCGCGCGATGGCATCGAAGTATTCCGGGTGAAAGATCGAGTCGGCGTCTGACGAGGTGAGGGTCAGCCGTTCCAGCGGCATATGCCGACGCTCCACCAGCTCGCGGCGGACCTCCTCGGCCGCCCAGCGCAGATTGGAGCCTTTACCGCGGATTTCGCCCGGCAGGCCGGCCGGATGGAACGTCGCCAGCAGATCGGCGAAGCGGCCGGCAAAACGAGCCTGCAACGCGGCTGCTTTGGCGCGGCAACCCTCCTCGGCCTCCTCCATGGCCAGCACGACGATCAGTTGTTGCCGGGCCGACTTCTGGGCAGCAAGCGCCTCCAGCGTGCGCGCCAGCACCGCCTCCGGCTCCTGATAATTGGCGATGAGCACCACATGACGGACATCTTCAGCCTGGAAGCCGCCATTGGCCGGCAGTGCACTGGCGGGCCGACGGGTCGCCCAACGCCGACACTGTACGGTGCCGACGATATAGAAGCCCAGGACGATCAGAAAACGGAGGACCAGAAAGAGCGCCACCGCCGTGGCTGCGGTCAACACAGCCCGCGGCCAAATCCAGGCCCCGATCAGGCTTAGGCCCAGGATGAGCCACGCCAGGAGCCCTGGCACCTTGTAACTGATGTCGTGGGGATTCTCGACGATGTCGAGATCATGCAGCGCGGCAGGCGGCGCAACCGCCGCAGTGGCCCAAGACGCGACGGCCTTCATAGACATGCCTGCACTTCCTGCTGCTGGATGGACATGCAGAGAGAAACGTGCGAATATACAAAAGGCTCTCTCACGTAATCTGCTCTTCGTTTGAAATATCGGCCCGGCTCAGCTCTTTTCATAAGGCTGACCATCGGCCGCTGGCGCAACCGCCCTGCCGACGACGCCGGTCAGGACGATAATGGTCAACAGATAAGGCAGCATCTGTGGGATCTGCGATGGAATGTCGGGCCGGAAGATGCTGACCGTGGCGGTCACGCTGTTGCCCAGGCCGAATAGCAACGCGCCGAGCAGTGCGCCGAATGGATTCCATTTACCGAAGATCATCGCTGCCAGTCCGATGAAGCCGAGCCCGTTGGTCATCAGAGGGCTGAAGACATCCACAGCTTCCAAGGTAAACCACGCACCACCCAGCCCGGCCATGAGCCCGCCCAACAGCGTGTTGACGTAGCGAGTGCGCAGCACATCAATGCCCAACGTGTCGGCCGCGCGGGGGTGCTCGCCCACGGCACGCACGCGCAGCCCCCACTGCGTATAGAAAAGCATCCAGTAAATGCCCACAGCCAGCAGCAACATGAGATAGGTCAGCGGCTTTTGATGGAACAGGATCGGCCCGAGCACGGGGATGTTTGCCAGCAACGGAATGGGCACCAGCGGAAAGGTGCCCGGTCCGGCCGGGAGATTCTCGGCCAGAAATGCCCGATACATGTAGCCGGTGATCCCGATCGCCAGAATGTTGATCACCGTCCCGCTGATGATTTGATCCGATTTGAAGCGAATCGAAAAGACGGCGTGCAGGCCGGCCAACAAGAGCGCCGAGGCGACAGCCAGCAGTAGCGCCAGCCACCGGCTCAGATTGCCTGCTGCCATCGGTCCCAGCATATCTCGCAGTAGCTGGAACCCGAACAAATTGACGCTGTAGGCCACCATCGCTGCCATCAGCATCTTGCCCTCGATGCCGATGTCCACCACGCCCGCCCGCTCGCACAGGACACCACAGAATGCGGCAAAGGCGATCGGCGTGGCCACCCGCAGGGTTTGCGCCAGCGCGTCCACCACACACTTGCCATCGCACTGGCCGCCAATCACCAGGTTGAGGAGCGCCCAGGCGGCCACCAGGCCGAAGATGGTCAACACAACCGTGGTGAACGACCGTCGGAGCTGGGCCCAGGCCAGCTGGAATGCGTTGTGCGGCGAAGACTTGCCCATCATCTCAACCTCCCCAGCCGCGCGTCAACGGCGCCTCAGCAGCCCGCGGCCCGCCCTTGATTCGATACATCCAGCGCACCACCGCCGGCGCAGCGACGAAAAGCAGCACCAGCGCCTGAATCAGCGAGATAATGTACTTCGACACCCCCGAGCTCAGCTCCATGAGGTCGGCCCCATTGCGCATGGCGCCGAACAGAAACGCTGACGCCAGGATGCCGAAAGGATTATTGCGGCCCAACAGGGCGATGGCGATGCTGTCGAAGCCGTAGCCGCTGGAGAAAAAGAGCGGCAGACAGCGGCAGATCGAGACGCCGATCACTTCGACCGTGCCGGCCAACCCGGCCAGCGCGCCGGAAAGCGCCATGCCGAGGACAACGTTACGGGTGATGCTGATGCCGGCGTAACGGGCCGCGTTGGGATTGGCGCCCACCGTGCGCAGCTCGAAGCCGATGGTGGTCTTCCAGAGCAGCCACCACACGCCCACCGCAGCCAGCAGTGCCAGCAGCAGCCCCAGGTGCAGCCGATCATACTCATCGGTGAAGGGCCACCAGAGGCGCGTGAGAGGCGGCAGCGCAACGAAGGAGATGAGCGCCACTGCCAGGCCGATGACCAGCGAGGTATGGTGCAAGGCCTGGTGCCTGATGTGCGCGATCACACCGGCAAGAGGCGACGCGGCCGCGCTCGCGCTCACACGCTCCGCGGTGCTACTGTGCGAACGATACTCCCCGGCACCGACCGCCCGCGCGATTAGCCAGGCGCCCAGGCCCAGGATCAGGCTCAGAGTCAACGCGTTCAACGGATCGGCGAGGCGGTTGGGGATGTCCCACAGCGCCCACAATTCGGATGCAGGCGAGATACGCGGGGTCTGGATCGTGCTGCCGCTCGGTGCGCGCAAAGGGCCACTGATGATGAACTCGGTCAGGCGGAAGGCGATGTAGTTCATCATCATGGTGCTGATCACTTCGTGGGCGCCGGTCTTCGCCTTGAGGTAGCCGGGGATGCCAGCCCAGATCGCGCCGCCAGCCGCGCCGGCCAACAAGACCACCGGCAAATGGATGAGGGCCGGCACGCCCTGAAATGCCTGACCGGCCCAGGCCGCAGCGAGCGCGCCCATATAAAACTGCCCCTCGACGCCGATGTTGAACAGGCCGGTCTTGAAGCCCAAGGCCAAACCCAGGCTCAGGAAGACATAGGGAATGGAGGCGACCAGCGACTCCGAAAAGCCGCGTTGTTTGATGAAAGCCCCGCGCAGCAGCCCCCAATAAGCCTCGCCGACGGTCTCCAGGCGGCCGCTGGTGATGAGAATGACGACCGCGCCCAGGACAAACGCGGTCAGCAGCGCCAGCGCCGGCATGCTTAACAGATCGGCCATGCGTTGCAGCAAAGAAAACCAACTGCGACCGGCAACTGTGCTCTTCGCGGAAGAGGAATCAGTCATGCGCGCCTTCCTTCTGGCCCGATGGGGCCGCAGCAGGGGTCACCCCGGCCATCAACAGGCCCAACTGCTCGCGCGTGGCGGTCTGGGCGTCCACCGTGGCGAGGATGCGGCCTTTGTACATCACCGCAATACGGTCGGACAGGCTCATGATCTCGTCCAGCTCGGCGCTGATGAGGAGTACGGCCGCGCCGGCATCTCGCGCCTCCACGATGCGCCGATGGATGAATTCGATGCTGCCGACGTCGAGGCCACGCGTGGGCTGACTGGCGATCAGCAGCGGCGCGCCATTTTGCGCCCCATGACGCTCGGTCAGCCGCGAGAGCTCACGTGCCACGATGACCTTTTGTTGATTGCCGCCGGAGAGCGCGCCGGCCAGAGTCTCGATGCCCGGCGTCCGGACGTCGAAAATGCGCACCAGGGCCGCAGCCTGGCGGCCAATGACATCGTAATTCAATTCGATGCCGTGAGCATTGGGCGGTCGGTAGTAGGTGCAGAGAACGATGTTATCGCGCACCGGGAAGGAAAGCACCAGGCCGTGCTTGTGGCGGTCTTCGGGCACATGGCCCATCCCTGCCTCGACGAGCTGACGGGGGGTAGCATGCGTGGTATCGTGGCCGTTGAGCACGATTTTTCCGCCGGCCACCCGGCGCAGACCGGTCAACGCCTCGGTGAGCTCGGTCTGGCCGTTGCCCTGCACGCCTGCCAGTCCCAAGATCTCGCCAGAACGCACCTCCAGCGACACGCCGTCTACCACGACGTGACGGCGATCGTCCAGGACTCGCACTCCTTCGACCTGCAACACGGTCGGGCCGGGTTGGGCAGGGGCCTTGTCTATGGCCAGAATGACTTTGCGACCCACCATCATCTCGGCCAGGCGTTCGCGCGTGGCCTCGGCCGGTTTGAGCGAGCCCACCATCACACCGCTGCGCATGACGCTGATGTTGTCGGCGACGGCGAAAACCTCTCGCAGTTTGTGGGTGATGAAGACGATGGATTTGCCCTGCGCCACCATGCTGCGCATGATCACGAAAAGCTCGTCAGCTTCCTGCGGCGTGAGCACGGCCGTCGGCTCGTCCAGGATCAAGATATCGGCATCTCGATAGAGCGCCTTGATGATCTCCACTCGCTGCTGCGCGCCAACCGGCAAGTCGCCGACGAGCGCGTCGGGATCTACGGCCAGGCCATATTGCCGGCTCAGATCGCGGACGCGCGCGGCGGCGCTGCGCCGATCGAGCATAGCCAGCCGGCCCAGCATCCGGGTGGCATCCACCAGCGACTCCTGGCCCAACATGATGTTTTCGGTGACGGTGAGGGGCGGCACGAGCATGAAGTGCTGGTGCACCATGCCGATGCCAAGCGCGATGGCCTCGTGCGGGCTGCTGATCTTCACCGGTCGCCCTTTGACCCAGATCTGTCCCTCGTCTGGCTGGTACAATCCGTAGAGGATGTTCATCAATGTGGATTTGCCCGCACCGTTTTCGCCGAGCAATGCATGGATTTCGCCCTGTTGCAGGGTGAAATCCACATGATCGTTGGCGAGTACGCCCGGAAAACGTTTCGTGATCCCGATGGCTTGCAAGGCTGGAGGCATATCCCCTCCTAATCACAGCAAAGGGTGCTGCACTCCGGGCTGGAACACAGCACCCTTTGTCTTCTCATGACCGTCTCGCGCCAATACGCATCCTGTTCATCCGCTGTCCGCGACGTGCAGGCCCGGTCAGTCGAGCGTACTCTTCGGGCATAGATGCATCCGGCGGCAATCTTTGCGACGTTGCTGGTTTTCGTCCAGGATGCTGCGCCGCGCGCTTATGGCTTGTAGCCGGTCGTCAGCTTGCCGCTCTTCAGGTCTTCGGTGGCCTGCTTGATCTTGTCCTTCACCGACTGCGGGATCTTGCTGTCCCAATCATGGAAGGGCGCCAGACCCACGCCGCCGTTCTGCAGGTTGGCGGTGAAGATGCCTGCTTTGTCAGTCTTGTTGTTGACGGCCTTCAGATACTCGTACACTGCCGCGTCCACGTTCTTGGCCGCGCTGCTCAACAGGGCGTCTTTGACCTCAGGATAGGTCAGATACTGGTCCACATCCACGCCGATGGCCATCAGGCCCTTCTCTTTGGCTGCCAGCAGACCGCCGTTGCCGGTGTTGCCGCCGACGCCGAAGACAACGTCACACCCCTGGCCGATCATGCTCTGGCCGGTCTCCTTGCCCTTCGGGGTATCCACAAAGGAGGGGATGTAGACGTTGAGCGTCTTCACATCGGGCTTGATCCATTTGGCGCCGTTCTGATAGCCGACCACGAAGCGCACCACCGGCGGGATCTCCATGCCGGCCACCGAGCAGACGGTGCCGGTCTTGGTCATGCCGCCCGCCAGCACCCCGGCCAGGAAGCCCACCTGATCTTCCTGGAACATCAGGCTGGTAACGTTCTTCAGGCCGCCATCATCATAGCAGTTCTTGACCGTCTCAGGGCAGATCTTCGAATCCTTCGTCGGCCAGTAATCGTAGTCAATGATCGCGAACTTGATGTTCGGGTACTGCTTGGCCTTGATGGCCGTGGCATCGCCCATCATGAAGCCGACGGTGACGATCACGTCGTATTTCTCGGTGGCGAACTGGTCAATGTTCTTCTCGTAGTCCGTGGGCTGCTTGGACTCGATGAACTTGGCCTCCCAGCCGAATTCCTTGACGGCTTTCTGGACACCGGCCCAGGCCGACTGGTTGAACGATTTGTCGTTCACGCCGCCCACATCGGTCACCAGGCCGATCTTTTTCTTGGCGCCAGTGCCGCCGCCCGGTGCCGCACAGGCTGCGACGACCAGAGATACGAGAACCAGCAGCGTCAGAACGATGAGGAAACGGTTGCGCATGATTGGAACCTCCTCCTATGGGTAAGATATGGGCGAGAACTACAGAGACAGATGCATTTGGGTTTCGAGACTGACGGATGCGACCGGATGCTCGCCCTTGACCACCAGGGCATCCATCATCTATTCAGCCATCACCTCGCTTTCTACCGGAGGATCAAGATCATCGGCGCCCAATACAGTGCGCAATCCGGAGCGCGATGAATGAGATAGCTGCTACTTCGGTCACATTATACCGCAGGCACCTGCGGCCTGCAAAATCAGATTTGCCCGCAGCAGTGATTCCGGGGTAGTCAGCCCGGTGAACAGTGGTTATGGGCAATCACCCCGGATTGTGTGCCATGTAACTTCTGCGCCATATCGGCATCGAATGAGAAAGATGCAACGCTGATGAACGCAGGCCCTTCGGGTGAAATCCGAAGGATCGCACCGGTGATTTCGATGCAACCTATTCAATCTACCTACCGTGATGAGGAGGAGGTCCTATGGCACTGTTGAACGAAGCGATCCGCAAAGAAGTGCGGAGCGCGCTGGCCGAGCTGAAGGAGCCTGTCGTGTTGAAGATGTTCACGCAGGCATTTGAATGTATGTACTGCAAAGAAACACGCGAGCTGGTCGAAGAGGTGGCGGCCCTCTCCGACAAGGTTTCGGTTGAGGTCTATGACTTCGTCAAGGACAGCGACGTCGCCCAACAGTACGGCATTGATAAGATTCCGGCCATTGCGGTCGTTGGCCGGCGCGATTATGGGGTGCGGCTTTACGGCATTCCGGCCGGCTATGAGTTCGGCACCTTGATCGAGGATATCCGGCTGGTCTCGGCGGGAGAATCCGGCCTGTCGCCGGAGACACGCGCCACCGTGGCCAAACTCACCCGACCGATCCGCATCCAGGTCTTCATCACGCCGACCTGCCCATACTGCCCGCGCGCCGTGATCCTGGCGCACCAGCTGGCAGTCGAGAGCGATCTGATCACCGCCGACATGGTCGAGGTGACCGAATTCCCGCATCTGGGACAGAAATACGATGTCATGGGCGTACCGCGCACCGTCATTGACGAAACGATCCACATCGAGGGCGCAGTACCAGAGCCGTGGCTGATGCAGGAATTCGCAAAAGTGCTGAATTAGGACAATCGGCAAACCGGCATATTCGTGTGGTTCGGGTGGGCACGGCCAGCCAGGCCGGCTGTGCCTGCCGTGTGCCGTAAGTGTTCACCGTTACGATGTGACAGCCCCCACCCCTGACCCCGCCCCCGCAAGCGGGGGCGGGGGAATCTCCTTTTTTGGGGTTTTGGGGCCGCCGTGCAGCCCCAAAACCCCGATTTGAACGGTTTCCTCCTCTCCCGCGGGGCGGGTGAGGAGGAAAGGGGGTGAGGACGTTGCCCGAACTGCGCAATCCGCGGGATAACGGTGAACACTTACCGTGTGCCAATGGTTTGACGAGGT
>FWPU01002210.1_pt1 | contig 54973 bp, 50 predicted proteins | sample 2228361 | NCBI WGS metagenome assembly FWPU01 (sample SAMEA103939777, study PRJEB20133) | metagenome | reverse complement strand
AACCACCTCATTGCCTTTCGCGCCTCACCTGTCTATCACACTGCCGCTCCATGAGGAGCCCCCTCGCCTGGGGAGCGCTGCCGCCCCTCGGAGGAAACCCCTGCAGGAGAGAACTTATCCTCGGTGCCCCGTCTTCTAAGGTGAAGGCCATCGCCCAGGAGTTGCATCTGCACCCTGCCATCAGGCGGGCGTGGCTGAAGCGTTTCAATTTGCCGGCCGCGTCTTGCTCGACTTGGCACACGCTGGCATTGGCCCCATCGAGTGAAGTTGAGAACTCCTGTCCTGCAACACCATAGGCAATAGGCTGCCAGCCCTGGGGTGTCTTGATCTCCACCGCTTCGGTGTAGAACTCAGTGCGCCCTATTCCGGGAACCTCTCGTATCCGCAGGCGGATATGGTCGTTGTTAAAGATCCTCTCTGACGTTTGCACCATGTCCTCTATCTCTCAGTCAACCAACACGATCATTGCCTGGGACCACAAATTCTTGAGAAAACTGAACTGATAAGAAGAGCGGATGTGCTTACGTTGTAGCCCGATATATCTTGGCCAGCGCTAGGGCCGCGGGCTTCGGCTCACCATGAAAATCTACGATGGAGGTATTCGTCGGGCAGGGGAAGCTATCATGACCGCACCAGAGGATCACCCCGCCACAGCGCGGGAAACGGGCCTTGCACGCGCCGACGGCGATGGTGAGCAGTTGGGCCTGCCGTTCCTGGCTCCAGGCTACATACTCTTCAACGCTTTCTGGCGGTCGGCCATGCTCGGCCGCGAATCGCTTTTCCTCCAGCCACCAGGCAACCGGGTAACGCCATAGCGGGTTGTCTGCGCTGATCGGCAACAGGTTACAATCGCCGGCATAAGCGCGGATCAGGTCGGCTGGTGCTGCGCCGGGTGCGCCCACCTCGGAGCGAAACAGCGCATCGTCGTTTCGGTAATATTCGGCGCAGGTCTCCAGGCTGCCCTCGGTCTTCCATGGCCCGTGCACATCCCAATGCAGACCTTGGCCGAACTCTTTGGCATCCGCGCCAAAGCGAGGGCCACTAGGAGAAGCCGGGATAAAACGACGACCCGCATCCTCCGCCGCGACAACCTGTTGCAACGCGTTGAGCATCGGATGGCCAGTATCCAACGGCCGCCAGCGCAGGTCCATCAACTCGTTGCCACCGCTCCACAGGAGAAGCGAGGCGTGGTGCTGTCGCCGGACGATGAACGAGCGCGCGATATCGCACATCGCCCGCACCGACTCCTCATCGGCAGGTGGGATGTTCTCAACGCCGGACGAGGTCAGGGGAAACTCTTGCCAGACGAACAGGCCCAGTTCGTCGCAGAGATCATAAAAGATCTCCTTTTCCAGAAAGCCGCAGGCGTTGATACGCAGCACGTTCATACCCAAGTCGTGGTACAGTTGCAGCCGTTTGCGATAGTCAGCCTCGGTCACATCCGCGAAATTGGGTCGCATCGGTGGGAAGTTGACCCCTTGCAGGAAGATCGGCTTGCCGTTCACGACGCAGAGCCACGGGTCAGCACCTTGAGGTGCACCTTCGCAAGGTCGCCACTCCACATGTCGGAAACCGACGCGACGAACAACTGTATCCATGATCGCGCCGCGTCCATCCAGCAGCGCGCAGCGCACCAGGTACAGCGGCTGCTCACCCGCTAGGTTCGGCCACCACAGCGCGACCGGCAAATTTTGCCACGTGATGCCCTGCGCGTTGAACTCGCCAGCAGAGATACGTGCCTCGCGAATGACCCTGTCGCCCTGCGCTAACGTGACCTGCACGATCGCGTCGCTTCCCGCCACAACCTTGCCCCAGGTCCTGAGGCCCCCCGCGCCTGACGAGTGAGTCTCTTGCTCGGACGGCGCGCCCCCCATATCGGCGTCAGCGATGCAGCGAAACTCGGCGATCTCTTGCCCATCGCTGACTTCCAACGTGATCGCGTCCCAGATGCCGATCTGCACCAAACGGGGTTGCCAATCCCAGGTGTAGTTGAACCGCACCTTCCACTCCGTCATGCGCGAAGTGTAACCGAACTGGCCCAGCCAGCGCGGAGGCGGATCAAAGACGATGCGCAAGACGTTGCTTTTTGCAGCCAGGTGCGGCGTGAGATTAAAGACGTGAGGGATGTGGGTGCCGCGAAAATCCCCCACCAACTTCCCATTGAGCCACACGCTGCCGCTGTAATCCAACCCGAAGCACCGCAGACGATGCGTCGCACCCGGCTGTAGCCAATCGTCCGGGAGGACGGTCTCATACATCCATTGGCGGTTCTCAACCCACTCGCACTCCTGGGCTTGCAGGCCAACATTCCAGTCGGGCAGGAGGCCAACCGCACGCAGCGCGTACTGCACCGATCCCGGCACCTTCGCCGCACAGATCACCTGTGCGTCACGCGCTTGATCCAATGTGTTAACCTGCTCAAACTGCCACAGGTAGGGCGTCCAACCGGCGAGCTGCCAAGCCAGGGTAGAGAGATCGTAAACGGTTCGCATGGGTACTCCTTTCTTTCACCGCGGATCGGAACCCCTTTCGTTCTAAGCCCCCTCACACGATCCGCAGGGTGACGACCTGTTTCGCGCTCAGTGAGAGCGCGATCTCGTCGCCGATCGCCTGGGGCTCTTCCAACCCTCGGCTCTCCAAGTCCACGCGTTGGACGGTGCGGAGGCCACGGGCCGGCCACAAGTGAAGCGTCGCGTCCACAAGCTGCGGCTGTGGGTTGAACAGCCGTACCTCCAGCCCATCGCCGACCTGCCGGGCGCTGGTCATCACGACCGGGCCCTCCAGCCGCAGGAAACCGGCGACCGGCGGCAGGGCGTGATCCGCTCGGTACAGCGGCAGATCGGCAGGGCGCAACTGGACAACGCGCAGCCCAGCCGAGAGTAGTTGTCCCATCTCGCACAGACGCGCCCGCTCCGGCGCAGCCGTCAACGGCACGATGCGATAGGCGAATTCCAACCGACCGCGTAGCTGCCCGTCCGGCTCACCCTCCGTGTAGGGGGTGCGCCGGGTGCCGCGAAAGAGCGTCAGGGCCAGGACGCGTTCGGGCAGGTCGCGCACCGCGGTTTCCAATAGGGCGTCCGCGACCACCGCGAGGCCACATCGTCCATCGTAAACGGCGGTCCAGCTTTGCTGCGGTTTGGTCTCTACCTCTAACTCGCGATACAGATGACGGTCCGGCTGCAAGGCGATGGGCCGCTCCACCACGTCAAAGGGACTGTCGGCCAGATAGGTGGTCGCATCGGTCACGGCGGTGGGAAAGAGGACGCGCAGGCGGTGGTCATCGGCGGTGTTATGGACCGTTGTGCGCACATCCAAATAGTCCTGGCCGGGGCGCAGGCTCACCAGGCTGTCAATCACCAGGTTGGCCAACCGCTCCGAACGGATCATGCGGTCAAAGCGAAAGGCCTCTGGAACCGCCATGGTCGTGCGGATACGGAACGTCGTCAGATAGGGGCCATCATGAACCAGAGCCACCTCGGCCCGACAGGCGGTGGAGGTGAAAATCTGGTCGTTGACCGCGAGGCCATGATACCAGCCATCGCCGATGTCGGCGCAGTCTTCAAAGGTCAGCAGCCGCCGGTACACCTGGCCCGTGCGCTGGTCGGTCAAGATCAGGGTGCCGTTGGGCGCGATCTCCACACGCAGGAACTCGTTGGCCATCGCACATTCGCTGATCGCCAGCCCCGGCGTCTCCGGATGACGGGTGGGGCTGCCGGCATGCCCGGCGCGCACGGTCAGGGTGGTATAACCCATCGCCGGCACCGTGAGCGGCAGGGCGATAGTCACGTCGTGGGTCCGGTAATCCTGCACGAACTTCGTAGGTCGGATGCGATGTTTGATCTGGTTCATGGCCTGAGACAGCCGCTGGTAGGGTATCTCCGCGCCGTCAGGGCCATAGACGCGAAAGGCCGGCTTCGGCTCATAACCGAAGAACTCGTTAAAGGTCGGCCATTCGGGAGGAACCTGCAAAGCAAACTCGGTCACCCCCCTGAAGGGGCGCGGCAGGGGATTGAAAACCACCACCCGCAATTCGTCCTCGGCGATCTCGCCCTCTACGCCAGCGGCCAGACGATGGGTGGCCTCTCCGGCCAGCCGATCGGCGATCAGCCGGCACTGGTCAAAGCGGTGCATCATGTCCCTGTGCACCTGGTCTATGCTACAACCATCAATAGAATCGTGGGCATGGTTGCTCAGGAGGTAGCGCCAGGCCACGTTCAAGAAGCCTTGCGGGTATTCCAGGCCGGTCATCGCGCCGGCAAACGCGCTGAACGGCTCGGCCCAGTGGCAGAGGAGCACCTCGCACGTGCGGTTGGCCTGCTTCAGATTGACCCGGCTGGAGAGGACACCGGGGATCACCCATTGCTGATCTACTTCCCAAGGGTCCTGCCCCGGCGCACGCGTCTGGCGGCCCGGCGCGCGCAACTCGCCCTCTAGGACGGTCCTCACCCGGTCGCGCTGCGCCAAAAACTCGCCAGCGTAGGTATCCAGGTCGCTGTGGATGAGGAGGAACCGGCCATCGGGCCGGGCCATCCTTTCCTGCACCAGGGCATAGGCAGCCTGATCCCATTCTTGATGGTCGCAACTATCTAACACCAGGATCGGCTCCACATCGCTGAGGGCGGCTTCGTTCTCCAGGTACTTCTCCAGGCGGGCGGCGAAAATCGCCGGATCGTAAGCAGTCTCCTGAAAGTCGTGCCCATGACGGACTTGAAAGGCATAAGTGCCGTAGCCGTAAGTGCCGAACTTGTGGCAAAGGAGCACCGTGCCGTCGGCCCCACGCCAGAGGAGGTTGCGCCGGTCACTGTTCACCCCACGCCAGATGAAGCCGACCGCGATGCCGAAGCCGGCAAATATCTGGGGCAACTGGCTGTTGTGGCCGAACATGTCGGGCACATAGCCGGCACAAGAGGGTTCCGCGCCCAAGGAGCGGACGATCTCGCGCCCCAGACGCAGGTTGCGGATCAACGATTCACCTGAGACGGTGAACTCATCCGGCAAGGTGTACCACGGCCCGATCAACAACTTGCGCTCTCGCGCCAGGCGGGCCACCTCCTCGCGACGCTCGGGGCGGACCTCCAGGTAGTCATCCACGACGATGGACTGCCCATCGGTCACAAACGGCCCTTGTAACCGGCCATCCTGCAGGCCGGCCAACACACGATCAAGCAGCCGCACCAGATCGTACCGCAGCACCTGAAACGGCTCTCGCCACTCGCGATCCCAGTGGGTGCTGAGCACAAAATGCGCGCGACGCCGGCTCATGGTTCCTCCTTGTCGCAGCATGGTTGCGCGATCAATGATCTCGTTCCCTTGTGTCCAAACGGATGCTTACAGGGGATGCAATGAAGGGTCTCCCGGCCTTTCAATGCCGCCTGAGCCACAGCCCGTGTTCGGCATCGGCTTGCCAACCGGCTGCGTCAAGCGTCAGCGTGTGCCGCGGCCAACCGGCTGTAACCCGCGCGAGCGTCTCTTCCCACGGCCGGATGCCGCTCAAGGTGTCGGCTGCCTCCACGCAGCATGCGCCCACGGCCACCGCCGCTGTGACAGCCTCTACCGCCGAGAGGCCGCGCAGCAGGCCGGCCAGGAAGCCGGAAACCGTCGCATCCCCCGCGCCGGCCGTGCCGACTACCTCCACCCGGAAGCACGGCGTCCAGATCTCCAGGTCGGCCCAGGCGGCAGGATCGTTCGGCGCGGCCCGGCCCAGGTATGCCATCGCCGCGCGGTCGGCCGTGCGCAGGTAGAAGCCCCGGTGCCCCAACTTCAGCCCGACGATCTTGGTGCCCATCGCCAGCAACTCGTCGCCCAGGCCGGACAACAGGTCGGGGGTGATCCCATCTAAGAGATCGTCGCCATAGCGACGTTGCAACTCCTCGTAGGTCGGGCGCCGGAGCATGAAGAGGGTCTCCTCTACGCTCGGCAGGAAGATGTCCACATACGGCAGGACACCCCGCAGGATTTTGGCCCAGTCGGCGCGACCGGCCGGTGCAGCAGGATCGGGGAAGGCCATGTCCAGCGAAGTCGTGACGCCGTCGGCGCGCACCCGGCGGAAGAGCTCTATCAACTCCGCGCCGTCGGCCTCGTACATGCGGCGCATGATGGGCGGATAGCCAAAATGGAAAAGCGAAGCCTGCGCGGTTAGATCGTAACGCACATCCGCCGCAGAAAAGGTGTCGTTGGGCCCACTGTAGTGCAGCAAGATGCGATCTACTGCGGGCGGATTGATGATGACCGTATAGGAAGTGACGGCAGTAGGATCAACGATCAGCCCGTCGGCCAAACCGCGCCCCCTGGCCTCCACGATCTGTCGCACTGCCTGCCCGAAGAGGTCGGCCCCGATCTTGCCCATCAATTGCACGGGGATGCCCAGGCGATGCAGGGCCTGGCCGACGTTGGATACCGCCCCGCCGGTAGCGAGGGTGGCCGGGCCACACTGGATCAGATGACCGGGCACAAACGACCGTTCAAACGCTTCCCGACTGATGCCTGCTAAACTGGGGAAGATATCCAGGCAGATGTGTCCGGCAACGATGACGTTCATAGATCAGCCTCGGTAATATCGCGCGTAGTCCTGGATTAACAGGTACAAAGGTGGCACATCCTCCTCAATTTCCGGAAAGCGGCCAACCGGCTTGTAAAAACGGTTATCTGTAGTGTCATCATTCACCAAAGAGACCTCGCCGATCAGGGCCCGGCTACCCTCGGCCCAAAACTCGTGGTAGCAATGATCTACCAAGGTAATACTCTCACCAGGGGTCAACACAACTTTGCCTCCAGCGGGCACTGTCCGTTGGACACCGTCGATGCTCACGGTCACGTCGGTGTCGGCCAGGCCTTCGTCGGGTGCAGCGTTATATAACTGAATGACCAAGTTACCGCCGCCCCGATTGATGATGTCCTCGGTCTTGGTCCAGTGAAAATGCATCGGCGTCACCTGATGCACGTCCACGACCAGTATCTTCTCGCAATAGAGTTTGCCGCGCATTCGCCGCAGATTCTCCGGATGGCCGTTGCGGATGGTGAAAACAGCCAGGCCGATCTCCCGGTAATTACCGCTGCCGAAGTCGGTGATGTCCCAGCCCAATCCGCGTTCAACGATTTCTCGCACCTCCGGCCCCTTCGTTGCCCATATCTGAGGCGTCCAATAGGCAAAGGGCGGCAGGTGGAAACCACAGGAGCGGATAAAGGCGTCGGCATCCTGGATGATAGCGTTGACCTCTGAACGTTTCACCCTGATCCTCCTTTGCGTAAGTGAAGATGTGTTCTGCTTGCTGTCGGAACTAATGTGCCGCCAAATGTTCCCTTTCGGCCGCGAAGGCTCGCGCTGCCCGCATCAGAGCATTAATGTTCTCAACCGGAGAGTCCGGTGGGATATTAGCGCCGTCTGCGAGGATGAAGCCGCCACTACCACGGCCGAAGATGTGCAGAGCCGTCATGGCTTCTTCAAACACCGATTCAGGTGTTCCCAACCAGATGTTCATCGGGTTAATGTTGCCTGTCAGCACGACCCGGCCTCCCATGATTTCCTGTACCAACTGTTTGTTAACCTGATAGCCGAACAATGCAAACTCGTTGATCCTTAACTCGTCGGCCAAACACTGGAGTAGATGATCCACCTTACCGCACATGTGGAAACCAAAATAACGCCCTGGGAAGGCGCGGCGGATACGTAACAGACAGAGGAGCACAAACTGGCGGAACTGGCGCAGTGAGAGGTTGCCGGCATAGTCGTCGGCTATCCACAACTCGCTCATACCCTGTACGCGCTCAACGAACGACATCCACTCAATGATCTTGTCCGTTACAACAGAAAGGAGTTCGGTGGCCCATTCAGGGCATTCGTGCAAGGCCAAGGAGATCTCGGCCATCCCTGCCACTTCACAAGCCACTGTAAACGGCCCCATCGTTGCAGCGGTCATCAGCGGCTGGGCGGCCGGACGCAGTTCCGTGCCATCTTTGAGCCGCACTATATAGCGATCGCCGATTTCCCTCATGCGTTCCACGAAGGCTCTGCTCTTCGCCATCAAGCCTGTGTTGGTCGGGTCCAAACGGCGCAACCGGTCAAGATCGGCCTGGGTTTTGACCCAACCCTCGCGGACCCAGATATTCCCTTCGCCAATCTCGGTCTCGCAACCCAGGGCGCTGGCATCCAAAGCATTCTGGACGTCCACGAAGACGTTAGGCACACCCATGTCGGACTCAATGTTTTCCAACAACCACTTGGTGCCGTAGAGCTGGCTGCGAATCATGGCCTCGGGATCGCTGAAGTACTCGCTGAAAGAGATGCCGATCTTCGGTAACCAATAGCGTGCGACTATGCATAGGCTGACCGGCACGCGATCCACCGCCTGGAATCTCTTGGCACGGGCCAGCCGCTCGCTCCGCTGGTGCAACTCATCGCTCGTAATAGCGATAGGGATGATGTTGATCACGTTCTTTCACCTCCTTTACGCGCAAGCGGCCTGCCCTGCACTGCCGTAAAGCTTCATTAGTTCCACGATCTCGGCTTTCATCCGTTCCTTGCCGCGCTGCAGAACGTCGTCCACTCCCCGAGAACCAACGAAGGGATGAATATCCAGTACCTGCATAGGGTCTGGCATCGCCTCCCGAATGCCGGCCAGATACAGCCGCTTCAGCCGCGTGCCTACGTTGAACTTGGTAACTCCCAAGACAACGGTTTCGCGCACCGCGGCGCGAGGAAAGCCGGTGCCGCCGTGAATGGCCAGAGGAATCGCTACGGCGGAGTGAATCCGGCTCAGGAGCGCAAGGTCCACCGGCACCTCGCCTCTCTGCACCAGGTGAGCATTGCCGATGGAGACGGCCAACACATCCACTCCCGTCAGTTCCACGAAGCGCGCCGCCTCCTCAGGGTCGGTCAAAACGGCGTGGTTATGCGGATCAATGGCGTCGGCCAGATGCCCCAACTCCGCTTCCACCGTGGCTCCCACCGCGCGCGCCGCAGCCACCACCTGCCGTGTCAGGGCGACGTTGTCTTGAAAGGTCAGGCCCCCGCTTTCCAGCATGACCGCGTTGCAGCCGGCATCCAGCGCGCAGCGGATTTGGGCTAGGTTCTGGGCTTCGTTGAAGAGGACCGCGGTGGGAACCCGTGAACGCTCGGCCAGGCGGCGGGCCAGGCGACTCATATCCTCCACCCCGCCGCGATTCAGCCAATCCTGATTGGTCACAGCACCACCGAAGCCGATGATGGCCGGGGAGGAGGTTTCCTCGGCTGCCTCCATGGTGCCTTCCAGCGAGTATTGATCCCACGCTTCATAGTAACCGATGGCATAACCGGAACGAAGCGCCTGCGAGAGAAGCTCTCGCATACTGGCTATGGTCATGGGCATTGTCATCCCTTCGCATTGAGGATCACCGCGCTGTTAATGTGTATTTGTGACATGCTACCTCTTGCGTTACCCCAGTCCTCTTGCCGATGCTCTGAAGATCTGGCCTCATCTCCCAGCAGAGGTCCATCACATGCGGACAGCGCTCAGCAAAGAGACAACGACTACGTCGCTGCGATTTGACAATGGCCGTCTCATCTGTTGCCACGAGTGTATCAGTCCAGCGCCGCTTGGGGTCTGGGACCGGCACCGACCGCATCAGGAGTTGGGCGTAAGGATGCAGCGGTTCTGTTGTTACTTGTCGCGTGTCTCCGCGCTCTACAATGCGGCCTTTATACAAGACGACGATGTCGCCGCCTAGATACTGGGCGGTGGATAAATCGTGAGTGATGTAGAGAGTGGAGATGCCATAACGGTCACGGAAGTCAAGCAAAATGTTTAGGAACGTTACACGCCCAGCCGCGTCAACCATGGAAACCGCTTCATCGGCAATGATTAGGCGGGGTCGGATCAAATGCAAACGGGCCAGCATGACACGTTGACGCTGGCCACCGCTGAGCTGATGAGGAAACTTGCCTAACACATCTTCCGGGCGCAGATCCACAGCTCGCAGTGACTCTTCAATCCTAGCGCGCGCTTCATCCTTGTGGACAGCCAGCCGGAACTTTCGGATCGGGATTTGGAATACACGCTCAATCTTGTAGGCCGGATTATATACGGCATAGGGGTTTTGGAAAACCGCTTGGACCTCGCGGCGAAACTGCTGCTGCCAGGCCTTGTTGGCTGCATACACATCTTGTCCTTGATAGTAAACTGCCCCGCCAGTGGGACGCAATAGACCCAAGATAATACGGGCGATGGTGGTTTTGCCGCTGCCGCTTTCGCCTACCAGATTCAAGACAGACGGTTGTTGCGGCATGCTGAAGGATACGCCATCTACAGCGTAGGTCGGCTGACGCGTCCCAAAGACTTGACGCAGGTTGTTAACGGCCAAGAGCTCATCCATGGACGATCACTTCCCGTGTATCTTGCAGATGGCAGGCTACACGCTGGCCCGAACGCCGTTCCACTAGTGGAGGTACCTCTCTACGACAGATATCCATCACGTAAGGGCAACGAGGATGGAAACGACATCCAGGAGGTAACCGCCACGGGCTAGGTGATTCGCCAGCCAAGCCGGTCAGGCGTTCTCCGCTAGCGCGTGGAATGGAGCTGATCAGCCGCTGGGTATAGGGGTGAATGGGCGCAGCAAAAATATCGTGCACGTAGCCGATCTCTACTACACGTCCTGCATACATCACGGCCACACGGTCCACCGTTTGAGCTATCACAGCCATATCATGGGTGATCAAAAAGATCGTTGTTCCAAAATTGTCCCGAATCTTAACCAGTTCCTGAAGGATAGAACGTTGGGTGACAACATCCAAAGCGGTGGTTGGTTCATCTGCTATAAGGACCGAAGGTTGTAGAGTGATGGCCATGGCGATCGCTACGCGTTGCGTCATGCCTCCACTCAATTCGTGCGGATATTTGTCAAGCACGGAAGGATCAAGATTGACCAACCTGAGAGACCAGCGGGCGCGATCCAGCGCTTCTCTTGGGCTCAGGCCGTGCTCAATTAAGGTGTCGGTCATCTGGCGGCTGATACGCAATACCGGATTCAACGCGCTCATGGAACCTTGCGGGATATAGGCGATCTCTTGCCAGCGGATTTGACGCTGACGGACAGAATCTATGCTGAGCAAATCCTGGATAGTGCCATCCCGCAAACGGAGCATAACCGAGCCCGAACGAGTAACTCCCGGTGGCTCAATCAAGCCTAGCAATGCTACAGCCATGGTGGTCTTGCCGCAACCCGATTCGCCGACCAAGCCTAGAATCTCGCCGGACTCAACATCGAGGCTGACCTCGGTTACGGCTTCGGCGATCGCGCGTCGCGATGCATAGCCCACAGAAAGATCGCGGATTTGCAGGATTGGAGCTGTATATAGCGCGGTCTCCAGCCTCGACTGGCTACGGTCTCTTCTATGGAGGTTACCCAAGGGTTAGGTTCCTCCTCTCTTCTGTGCCTCTCATGGAAGCTCCTCAGCGACGGTGCGCAGGCGAGGGTTGAAACGCTCCTCCAAGCCCATGTTCACCAGGTTAAGCCCCAGGAACAAGAGAACCAGAACGGCAGATGGGACAAGCATCTGGCCGTATAACCCGGCACCGATAACACCGCTACTGAAACCACGGCCCAGTATGTAACCCAGCGTTGGCGGTAAACCGGCGCCGATGCCGATCACCTGCAAACCGGACTCGGCCAGAATAGCACCCACCATTCCACTAGACATGCTGAGGAAGATGTAGGGCAAGAGGCCGGGCAACAGCTCGGCGAAGATGATCTCCAAGGTGCTCTCGTTGTTCAGACGAGCCAGGTCCACATAGGGGCGTTCCCGCAGGCTCAGGACTTGAGATCGTACCGTGAGGGCTCCATAAGCCCATCCGAAGGCGCCTAATAGCATGCCCATCGTGACCACATTCCATTTCGGGATATATAGGGCTAGGATCAACAGCAGAGGCAGAGTTGGAAAGACCAGGAACATATCGGCAATGATGCGTAACCCACTACTGATCGCGCCGCCGACGAAGCCGGCCGCGAAGCCGACCAATACGCTCAACGTTATGGACATGAACCCTGCTACGAGGCCGATGATCAGCGACAGACGAAGGCCAACGAGCAAGGCTGCTACAGCATCACGCCCCATCTGATCGGTACCTAGCGGATGCTTGGGAGAAGGCGGACTGAACGGCATATAGGCGCCGAAACTGATGGGGTTCTCCCCAGGAAACATCCATTGAACGATCAGCGGACCGGTCAGGGCCAATAGGCAAATGAAGGTTAGAATCACGAGGCCCACGGTAAGCCTGGTGTTAGACACTTGACCTCCGGATGCGTGGATCTAGCCAGGGTAAAATCAGATCAACGATCAAGCCAAGTGTGAGAACAGCCACAATAGTGAGCAGGACAATGCCCTGCATGAGGTTAAAGTCGCGTACACCCATGGCTTGTACGAAAAGGCCACCTAGGCCCGGCAACAGAAAGATGGCCTCAATAACGACGGCACCGTTCAGGCTGAATCCGAGACTAATCCCCAAGGCGGTCACTTGAGGCAGAAGTGCATTCCGGAACGCGTAATCCTTCAAAATTGTAAGTGGCTTCAAGCCTTTGGCTTTGGCATGGGCTAGGTAATCTTCGCCGAGGACGGAGATCATCAACATGCGCATCCCGAGGGCAAAGCTGGCTCCTATGACTAATACCATGGAAGAAACGGGAAGGATCGCGTGCCGCAGGATGCTCTTGATCACTGCTGAATCCCAACTCAGGGTCATACCTGGATCATAAGGCATGGAAGGTGGCAGCCATTTGAGTTGATAGGCGATCACAATAATGGCAACGATACCTAGCAAATAAGAAGGCGTACTGGTCAGCAAGGAGGCGAGGGCTACCGCGGCGGTTGCCAGCCGACGCCGGCGAAACCAGCCTAATAACGTACCTAACAAAGTGCCTAAAATCCATGCGATCAGTACCGAGGAGGTGAAGTAGCCTATCGTCCAAGGTAGTCGTTGCAAGATCAGGTCGCGGGCCGACTTTGGAAAAGCATATAGAGAGGGCCCTGTATCAAAGCCACGCAGGAACACATTACGCAGGAACCGGATATACTGAATATGAAGCGGTTGGTCTAGCCCCAACATCGCTTTGTAAGCTCGAATCATCCTCTCTACCGCCTCCGGATCAGGATTTGTCTGTTCGTATCTGACCCGCAATTGGCCCATAAGCGCAGTCATCGGGTCCCCAGGCATCATATGAAAGACCCAAAATGCCAGCGTGATAGAGCCCCAGACGGTGAAAATATAAATGCCAATGCGTCTCGCGATGTAGATCCACAGGGGGGCATACCGCGCCAGCAACATGCGCCACTCTGTTCCGAATCGCTTCGTTCCGCGAGACGATTCCAGTTCTGCGGTTTGTTCCATAGGACCTTCCTAGGGTTCAGCTCCCGGCTTTCAGAGGCTCGTCGCTCTGGACAGGATCACCGCAGTCTCTTACTTCCTTCTGGAGAAGATTCCGGGCTTTCTTGACCGGCACTGATGAAGTTACCCTGTCTTGACTCTGAGCGCGGGCTAGAGAAACCACTGCCAAGCGCGGAGAAAGTGTCCCTCCCTTCACGGAAAAGAGTGATTGGGGGGATGAGAGATCTCATCCCCCAGTTTCACTTGGCTACTTGGCTGGCTTCACGACCTCCAGCAAGACCAGGGTGTTGGAATTCCAATACCATGGCTCAAGTATAGGCGGGTCTGCGACCCATCCGGTCCAGTACTCCGTATTGACTGGCATATACATGGGTAGACCGAACAGGGAAACAAAAGGCTTGTCCCTGGTGATGATATGGAAGAGGCTCTTATAGACCTCGCTAATGGCTGGATCGGTTGGGCTCATCCCTCGAGCCTTTTTCACCAACGCGTCCAGTTCGGGGTTCTTGTAGCGCGTTACGGAGTCAAAGTCGGCAGCCTGTCCGAGCGGCTTGTAGTTCTCGGATAGAAAACCAGTATAGATGCCGAGCGGATCGGAAGGGTCGGCCTTCGCACCGCAGCCCCAAGCATAGGCGATGTCGAAGTCACCATTGGCCACGCTGCTAAAGTACGTGCCAACTTCAACGGCTTTGGGCAAGATCTCAAGGCCGATAGTGGCTGCCGCATCCGCCATAATTTGTGGGAAGCCCGCCACAGCCGCGCCGTGGATGGAAGGATCAAACGACATGATTTGCAGCGAGATCGGTTTGCCGTTTTTGTCCACCCGTTTGCCGCCCACCAGCTTGTAACCGGCATCATCCAAAATCTTGGCAGCCTTCTGCGGATCAAACTTCCCGATGTCGTATTTTTCTATATCCGCCGGGTCGTAGAGCCTGGGATCCGGTTTACCGGCGTATGGCCAGGGCACGATCTGTTCCAGATCTGGCGGTGTGTCAATCCGTCGCGCCTTTTCGCGATCTATTAGCAAGCTGAGGGCGTGACGCATGGCAGGGTCGTCAAGAGGTGGATGCTCTACATTGAACCGGACCTGCCTTGGACACGGATCAACGTAATAGACCATCTTGATATTTTTGTTCTGCGCCATGACCGCCTGGGTCTGGACGTAGGGTAGCTGGGCAATATCGTAGTTACCTGCCAACAATTCCTGTACCAACAGGTCTTTGGACTCCGGCTGGCGAGTATAGACGACGTACTTGGGCGCCGGAATAGCATCCTTCTTCCAGTAATCGTCGCGGCGTTGCCAGATGCAGGTCTTGGTATCCGCGTTGCAGTTTACCAGTTTGTAAGGGCCAGCCTCCACCGGGGGATTGTTGGCAAAGGTCATGGCATCCTGGCCTTCCCAGACATGCTTAGGCAAAGGCGCATATCCCCAGAAGGTGCGATGGAAACGCCAGTCCGGAGTCGGTTTTTTGGTATCTGGATCGGTAAAGGAGAAGACAATCTTGTCGTCACCTTCGGCGCGATACGCGACACCTGGAGACAGCCAACCGCCTACGCCTTTATCCTTGTTAGCAGCCAGGTAATCAAACGTGAAGATCCAATCATCAACGGTCACCGGTTTGCCGTCATTCCAGGTGGCGCCCTTGGTCAGATAAAGTGTCATCTCTGTGCCGTCGGCGTTGTATTCCCATTTCTGGGCGAGGAATGGATAGAGCTTGCCCGCGGACATCAAAAATGCTGGCGCAACCGCTGTCACAGAGCCATTGTAAGCATTGACCCGCGCGCTAATCAAGCGGTTGAAGTTATCCCACACGTCATGACTGGCAGTACCAGCGAAGATGAGGGTCTCGTTGCGTGGCAGGTTGCCATAAACGGTCTTGACGGGAACCTTGGTGGGCGCGGGCGTCGCCGTAGGCGCCACCACCACCGTTTCTTTGACGATGACCGTCTTCTCCACCACAACGGTCTTTTCTACCGGCTTTTCAACCACAACGGTTTTCTCTACCGGCTTTTCTACTACAACGGTCTCTTTGATCACCTGCGGCGTTGGCGTGGCGCAGGCAGAGAGAACCATCGCCAGGATCACCACCGGGGTGATGAACCTCCAACTCTTTCGGGAAACGGAGATCGCGAACATGGATTACCTCCTCCACTGATTCATCGGAGATATGCGATCGCTTCAGGTCGCCGGATAGTCTGGCCCGCTTTCGGTCCCTAGAATCCTCCTTTCTTATTGATCGCAATGTGCTAATGATACTGCCCGTACGTTTTCGCGGTCTCTACCATCGCCCGGATGTTCTCGTCAGGCGTGTCACGACCGCATTGATCGCCAGTAGAAAGGATGAAACCACCTCCTTTGCCGGCCGCGTCAATGGCCTCGCGGGATGCTCGGGCAACCTCCTCTGGCGTCCCCATCAACATTACGGTGATGGTATGTAAGTTCCCCATGATCGCCAACTTGTGGCCGTATTTCTGTTTGATCTCAGCCAGGTCGCAATCACCTGTTGGGGGAGGCTCCACAGGATTGATGCAGTTGAGATCGGTTTCCTCGGCGCACATCTCCACCAAGGCGCGCTCCTTGCCACACGAGTGCAACATGGTCGGCACACCGGCTTCTCGCGCCATACGGGTCAGCTTCTTGATCGTCGGGAGCGAGAGCTCGCGCGCGATGGCCGGCGATTGCATCGTGATTGTGCCGGAACCACCAAGGAGCACAAAATCAGGGCGTTCACCCAGCACCATTTCCATCTCCTTAATGGCCCGACGCTCATGGAGTTCGCGTAGCTCAAGGATCAGGTCGTGCTTATCGTAGTAGGCATAAGTCAAAGGGGCCAGCCCGCCGTCAAAGTCCGCGCCGACCCAGAAGTGGAGGCCAGGATAACAAATCTGCACTCCGAACGCACCCAATTCCCCCAGGCAACGCCGCTGCTCGTGTAGCAGGCTGGGATCATACCCTACCGGCTCGGCGTACCATCGCTTGACAAGTTCCCAATCGCGCTCCAGGTCTTTGATCGGCTTGATCGTGATGGTCGGCGAATCTGCTATGTAATAGGTGATTTCGTAGCTATAGGGACAGCCGCCGAGTATCCCTTCATAGCCTATCACCCAACGCTCATTTGTCTTGTGACTGTAAGCAATGCGCTGCCGAGGAGCATTGGCCTCCATAGTAAATGTAGCTCCAGGGCTTTTAAACTGCATATCACCGTAGATGAACCAACCATCAATGCCGAAGTACTTGACCGCCTCAATATAGGCTTTCCATAGGGGCGGGTCGGAGTTGACATAGATATCAAAAAATGGCTTGCCTGTCAGGCGGGCGGGGATCATGTTAGAGATGTCCGGCGCGACCGGAACGCGGTCAGGCTGCTGATTTTTCATTGCGGTGATCATGCGCTCACGCGAGGTCATAGTTTCCATAGGGAATACTCCCAAAGCAATCAACGCGCGGGAATCTCCGCGCTTAACTCAACGAAATAGCGCACGCGGTCGCCGCGCATGATCGCTTTGCTCAGCACGACCGGACGATCGCTTGTGGTGTAGGTGATATTTTGCACCAGGAGAACCGGCGCCCCCTCCGCAATCTTGAGCTCATGGGCTTCGTAGTCATCGGCAATGGTGGGCTCAAAAAACTGCCGGGCCCGCACAATAGGCACGCCGTAATGGCTGCTGAGAATGGTGTACAACGGCACGGCCGTCAGCTCAACTTCATTCAGGCCAGGGGCTACTTTTGCCGGCACATAAACCGTTTCCAGGATCAGCGGTTCGTCATCGGCCAGGCGCAGGCGGCGGATTTTGAACACCGGCTCCCGATCGGCCAAAGCCAGGTAACGCACGACGCTCCCCTCCGCCTGGACTTGCTCAAAGGCGAGCAGGCGTGCGCTGTGGCGCATCCCTCGGCTCTCAATCAAGGTGGTGAAGCTATACAACCCGCTCAGGCCGCGCTCTATTTTCGGCGGCAAGACACGGGTTCCCTTGCCTTGCTTACGTTCCAACAATCCCTCGCGCACCAGCTGCTCCAGAGCCTGGCGAACCGGGCCGCGGCTGACACCGTATTGCTGGCACAGTTGGGCCTCGTTGGGAATCATCTCGCCTGCCGGCCATTCTCCATTGATGATTTTGTCAATGAAGATCTCTTTAAGCTGATGGTAGAGGGGAATGCCATCTTGCCGGAGCATCGTCGTGGGAGCATGACCAATCATAGGTGGGTCTATTAACCTCTCATTGTGGATATCAGATTAATCAACCGACGGCAGAAATGCAGGCCTTGCGCTCCTTGCTGATGGTTGTGGCCAAATTCCCACGAGGGGCTCGACCAACACCCGCCGGTTTGCGCTGAGGGGCGGTCTCGCCTGCTCGTTAGCTTTGCTATATCGCTTGGAGAACGGCCTAGACCCGTAAGGGGGTCTCAAAGCCTTCCTGAACTGCTTGAAGTAGTAATGACCGGGCCTCAATTAATTATATTATAATGTATTCCTGATAATTTGTCAAGACATATATCCCTGAAATTCGGCCAATCGCCGTATGCCGGTGTGGGCTGGGCCGTTTCTGTCATTCTAAGGGGGCATAGCGACCGAAGAATCTTGTTCCAGAGACCCTTCGCCCGCCCTTGGCGGGCGGCTCAGGGCGATGTACTGCGATGGTTTACCAGGTGTGTCCGAACTCATGTCCGAACTTCAGGGAAGTTCGCCTTGCTTTTTCCCGAAACGCGAGTATAATGGGATACGAGCGCGGCGGCTCTGCACCGCCGCACTATTCATGATAGGCGGAGTCTGGCATGGCGTTGTATCCGTATCCTTTCAGTGCGATTGTGGGCCAGGAGCGCATGAAGCGCGCCCTGATTCTAAACGCGATTTCTCACAAGATCGGTGGGGTTCTCATTCGTGGTGAGCGAGGGACGGCCAAAAGCACCGCTGCCCGCGCTTTGGCCGCCTTGTTACCGGAAATTGAGGTGGTGGCCGATTGTCCCTTTGCCTGCGATCCGCAAGGCGTGGAGGGGATGTGCGACAACTGCCGCGACCGACTGGCGCGAGGCGAGGAATTACCTCGTACCCGTCGCCGCACCCGCTTTGTGGATTTGCCGGTGAGCGCGACCGAAGACCGCGTGGTGGGCACGCTGGACATCGAAAAAGCCATCCAGAAAGGCGAGCGCCATTTTGAGCCCGGTATCCTCGCTGCGGCTAATCGCGGCCTTCTGTATGTGGATGAGGTGAATCTGCTGGACGACCACGTAGTGGACTTGTTGTTGGATTCCGCGGCGATGGGCGTCAACGTGGTGGAGCGGGAAGGCATCTCCTTCTCTCATCCGGCTCGCTTTATCCTCGTAGGCACGATGAATCCGGAAGAGGGCGATCTGCGACCACAACTGTTGGATCGTTTCGCGCTGTGCGTGGATATTCGCGGCATGACCGATCCTGACCAACGGGTGGCCGTTCTGGAACGGCGCGTGCAGTATGAGCAAGACCCGGAGAGGTTCTGGATGGAATGGGAGCCCCAGGACCAATACTTGTCTGGTGAGATCGCGCGCGCCCGTGATCGCCTTCCGCTGGTTACCTATACCCAGAATGACCTCTACACCATTGCCCAACTCACCGCCGGCTTTCATGTAGATGGGCACCGCGCCGACATCGTCATTCTCAAGACCGCGCGCGCCCATGCTGCCTACGAAGGCCGGTTGGAAATCACCGAGCGCGATATCCTTCTGGCGGCGGAGCTCGCCTTGCCGCATCGCCTGAAGAAGCAGCCGTTCCAAGAGGCTGTGCTGGACCCCCAGCATCTGGCCGACCGTTTGCAGCAGGTGCGCGCTGAACAAGCGATGCAACCGAGCCAGCAGCAGCAAGCGGGACAGCCGGGCGCGTCGGTAAAAAAAAACGATTTGACGAATGAAGGCACGGATGAGTCCGCAATCGGCTCGCCCTTTGATACACCCACACCGCAAGGCCAGCAAGCCGGTCAAGGGCGCAGTTTTGAGAAGCCCGTCAGCATCGGTGCCAGTTTCCAGCCCAAGCGGTTGGACACGCCGCTTGATCGTCTGACGCGCCAGCACCCCGGCAAGCGCAGCGTCACCCACACCGAACGAAAACGCGGCCATTACATCAAGGCCCGGCCTGCGCACGGTAAGTTGGATGACGTCGCGTTTGACGCCACCATCCGCCAGGCTGCGCCCTTCCAGCGGGAGCGCGCCGCGAACCGCCCGCCCGACATCGCTTTCTCCGTCACCAAGGATGACTTGCAACGGAAGGTGCGCGTGCGACGCGCGGCTAACCTGATCCTTTTTGTGGTGGACGCTTCCTGGTCTATGGCCGCAGCGGAACGCATGGAGGCGACCAAAGGCGCGATCCTCTCGCTCCTGATGGATGCCTACCAGCGGCGCGACCAGGTGGGGCTTATCGTCTTCCAACGGGAAGAGGCGCGCGTGGTGTTGCCCCCTACCAACAGCGTGGAACTGGCGCAGAAGGCGCTGCGCGATTTGCCTGTGGGCGGCAAAACACCGCTTTCCAGCGGGCTTCTTCTGGCCTATCGTGTCTGCGTTGCTGCACGTCGCCGTGATCCGGAGGTCATGCCCCTCATCATCCTTCTGACCGATGGGGCCGGTAACGTCAGCCTGACGGGGCTGCCGGCCCAGGAAGAAGCGCTGAAAATGGCTGAACTGCTGCACTCCAGCGACTTCCGTTCGGTTGTCATCAATATGGAGCATGCAGCCTTTGATCGCGGTCTGGCACGGGGCCTGGCCGAAGCGTTGGCCGCGCCTTGCTATACGTTGCCGGAATTGCGGGCCGACGCGCTGGTCCGCACGGTCAAAGACGAATTGGCGACGACGACCGCATGAGCCGGCAGGTACGAGCCGACCTGGCACTCCTTCTTACCGTCGTCGTCTGGGGCAGCACCTTTGTTGTGGTGCGCGATGCCGTCAGCGCGTACCCTGTCTTTCCCTTCCTTGCCGTTCGCTTCACGGTGGCGTTCCTGGCCCTTTTGCCTTTGGCCCGAAATCGGCGATGGGCCTGGGGACTCACCGCCTGGGGGCCTGTGCGCCGCCGTCGTCTTGACCTGGCGGCAGGAGTCATCGTCGGCCTATTTCTATTCGCAGCCTACGCGACGCAAACCTTCGGCCTCCTTCTCTCCACGCCGACCAAGACCGCTTTCATCACCGGCCTTTCCATCGTAATCGTCCCTATCGGCGCGGCTCTCTTTTTGCACAGGCCACCGACTGTTTGGGCACTGGCCGGCGTAATCGTTGCCACGATAGGGCTTGCCTTGCTGACCCTGAACGAGCAACTGCGCGTTGGCGCGGGCGATCTCCTCGTTCTTATGACTGCCTTCAGCCTGGCCGGGCACATCATTGCTGTAGGACGCTTCGCGCCGGAGGGCGATCCTCTCTTTCTGACGCTGGCCCAGTTGGCAACCGTGGCGGTGGCGAGCGGCATAAGTGCATGGCTGACGGGCGAATGGCGTGCGGGGATACCGTCGCTTTCCGTCTTTGCCGCCATCGTCTTCACCGGTGTTTTCGCGACGGCTTTTGCCTTCGCCGCCCAGACCAGCGCGCAACGCTTCACCACGCCCACGCATACGGCGGTCATCTTTGCCGGTGAGCCGGTCTTTGCGGCCATCTTCAGTTACCTGTTCGCAGGGGAGGTGCTGGGGGGGCGCGCCTTGTTGGGCTGCGCGCTGATCCTGGTGGGTGTGCTGGCCGCCGAAGTGGGTGATATCGCCCGGGCCGGTTGGCGGCGGTCGGCGGTCCACCCATCTGGGGCACCGGCAGGCACAAGATCACCTGAGGGCAAGGCAGAAGCGCAAAGTCTTCTCCCAGGAGATGAGCTTCTCCTCAGACGATAACGTAGCCAGCAATTTCTCCACGCCCCGTGGATACTCCGCCTGAAAAACAACAAACCCATTTGGCAGTCGCCGTTGGAGACGAATGGCCAATTCGTAGTACAGTTGGTATCTCTCTCGTGTATTGTCTTGCCGTGCCCGTCGTTCTCTCTCCTGACTTACCTCTGGCGGGTCAATCGTGTAAGCGACTTCAACAACGTGCTTCCAGTGCGCCATCTGTCGGGAACTGAACCGACCCTCTCCTGCGGCTTCGCGCCGTTGAGTGACTTTCTTCACCGAAAGGGCCGCTAACTGGCCGTCTGGTAGAGTAAGGGCTCCGTCAATGCCCTGCATATCCAGTTCGGCCGTGGTGGTCAAGGGCAAGTCACATACTTCACGCCAAAGGTAGGCGAAGTGGAATTAAGTGAGAACAGAGATCAAGGTGCGATACAATCGCGCCTTGAACCCTGTCCGTACGAAATCGTATGAACAGCCCCAGAAATATTGCTGCACAAAACGATCTAAAGGAGCGAGATGCTCTTGCCACCACTCTGTAAAGAAGGACTCATAATCAAGGAATCCGTTAGCAGGCACAGAATGTACCCAGTAATACTTGTAGATGTCGGGCAGGGGATTAAGGTCTCTGGGCAAGTCCTGTTCCACCGTTTTCATCGGCATAAGATTCTGGCGATACTGGTCTAGCGGAATCGTGGCAAGGAATTCCTCAAACTGGGCCAGCATGGTGACCTCCCTAAGGAGCAGGCGCAGCGTCAAAGAGTGATAGGCGATAGACCCGCTTCGCGACGATTTCTGGGGGTATAGGTAGCAGGCGCAATTGTGTCATCGTAAGGTGCGGGGTCAGGTCTCGGTAGAGGGCACGAACGTAATTGTTGAGTTCTGGGCTGTTAAGATAAGCGACTAATGCCGATTCGTCCACTTGGCTATCGGCATGTCGCGGCACGAGGTGAATTTCCTCGCGCCAGGGATAGCAGCGATCGTCTCTCGCGGCCACAACTTTGCCGCCCTTCGTGTGGCCTACGACGATGTGCGGAAAACCATAGAAGGAGCGTAGCGTCGGTGCTGCTTCCAGCGGCAACCAAAAACCCGATGTAGCAGTTTCGTAGTCAATCCACCCTGGACGCAGGTTCCGCCCGGTCAGGGCGGGAACCAACCCCGGCCCCGGGGCCATGCGGACGGCGGGGTGGCGACGAAATTCAGGACTGCGGGCCGCGAAGTGTAGTGTGTAGATTTCTCCCAATGGGATTTTGCCTGCCTCAAAGTTGCGTGTATCGTCGGTCTCAAAACGGATGAGGCCACCGTCGTAGTGGTTGTACTCTACGACCAGTCGGTCATTATCCCATAGCTCAAGCCCGCGTTGGCCCCGCACTAAGATGAGGACGACGGCAACGACCAGCCGTTTGGGGAACACACCTCCCATGTAATGTACGATCACACGGCCTTCCCGCGCCAAGAAGCGTCGCAGCGCTTGGAAGTCGTCTAACAGGAGCCAGGTACCGGGAACGATGAATACCAGGCGTCCTGTGGGACGCAGTAATCGGGCGGCCTGCTCGATGAACGCACCATAAATATTGTACTTCCCTCGCCAAGTGCCGAAGCGTTGGCGATATTGGGTTTTTCGCTGCTTGAGGGTGTGGATTGGATAGTGGCTGGCATCGCCGACGATGCCATAAGGTGGGTTGCCGATGATCAGGTGAAAACGCTCTCTGGTTTCCCACAGCAGGAAATCTTCGGTGAGGACGTGAAAGGCCGGATACAACTGGCGGGTGGCTTCCGCTTGCTGCGGGTTGATCTCTATCCCCCAGTATCGGTGACCGGCAACAGGATATGCCTGGGCGATGGCCGCCAGAAAGGGCGCATCTCCGCAGGCAGGTTCTAGAATATCCCAATCGGAGGCGGTGTCTAGTCCGGCCCAGGTTATCATTTTGTGGATGATCTCGGGTGGGGTGGCAACAGCTCCCCAAGCGCGAGACTCGGCAATCATAGAGCCAGAAACCTCCTCGTTTTTGCGGCTAAGACACCTTACCGGGCCAGCCAGCCGCCATCCACCGCGACGATGCTGCCGTGCATATAATCGGATGCTGCCGAGGCAAGAAATACCACGGCTCCCTTGAGGTCGTCGGGTTTCCCCCAACGTCCGGCAGGGATGCGAGCGAGGATGGCCGGGTTTCTCGCCGGGTCGCTGCGTAACGGTGCGGTGTTTTCCGTTTCCATGTAGCCCGGCGCGATGGCATTCACGTTGATGCCCAAGGGGGCCCACTCGTTCGCGAGGGCACGCGTCAGCCCGGCCACCCCGCTCTTAGCCGCCGTGTATGGAGGGACCAGGATGCCGCCCTGAAACGAGAGCATGGAAGCGACATGGATGATCTTGCCGCCACCCTGGCGGGCCATCACGCGCGCCGCAGCCTGCGAGAGGAAGAATACCGCTTTCAGGTTGACCTGAAGAATGTCATCCCAATCTTGTTCGGAGTATGCCAAAGCCGGAGCCCGGCGGATGATTCCGGCGTTATTGACCAGAATATCCAGTCTTCCCATCTCACGAGCCGTCTTGTCCACCACCTCTGCCAGCTGGCCGACGGTGGCCGTGCGTAAGTCGCACTGGATTGGCAGGAATCGCCTCCCCAGGGCCTCCACCTGGGCTTGCGTCCCCTCATAGTGGGTATGATACAGGCCGGCGATATCCGCGCCGGCCTCTGCCAAGGCCAAAGCCAATGCCTGCCCCAGCCCCCGACCTACGCCTGTGACCAAGGCGACCTTGTTATCCAGACGAAAGAGGTCCAGGACGGCCATTTCTAGTCGTCCTCATCGGCACCTTGAGGATAGCCGTAGAGAAACCAATAGCGGTCGGGCGGGTAGGCATCGGCTGTTTCCCCAGGCCAGATGAAGCGGCCTCTCTGCCACAATCTGCGCAGACGATCATCCAGCACAGCCAGGCGCGACTTCTCCTTTTGTATCTCTGCGTCGGGCCCCAACTCCTCCAGCAATAGCGCGATGCGAGCTCGTATGCGCGCCTCCGTCGGATAATCCTCCTGGCAGCGGCTAGGCCGCTTCAGGCAATCATCCAAGAACCACGTCCAGGAATCCAGGTGGCTGCGCAACTCGTGTCGCATCAGCTCTTCGTAACGGCTCTCATAGCGACGCTTCATCGTCGCCCATGTCTCGCCGATGCTGTTGAGCTCGGCCTGCTGTGCAGGTGATAGAGCGCTCTGGCGTCGGCGGAGCCGTCGATAGTGTTCAAGGAACGCGCCGAGGGTCATCTTAGGTTGTAGATCGCCCAGAGGCGTGCGCACAACGATCTGGCGGAAGAGCTGGTTGGACAGGAGGTATGACTCCATCTCGTTCGCCATCGTCCGGCAGATCGCCAGCTCAACGGCAAGGTCCATCGCCATTTCTCCGCTAACCTTGGCTGGTCTTAGGAGGATTGAAGGAGATCGCAGCCAGAGCGATGAGACATGCCAGCGAGATCACCAAGGCAATGATGGAGATGATCGTCGCCAAAGATGCGGCCGTTTGGGCCTGGCGTGCAATGGTGAGGGCCAGTTCGGTATCGCCCTGGGCTGAAGGCGCTGCCTTCGCCAGACCGGGGAGCAACAGCACAATGAGGAACCATTGCAATACGATGATTCCGGCGAGGAAAGCGATAACCTTGCGCGAGCGCATTCTTCCTGTCTCCTTTCTTCAGCTATGGGAGGATAGAGATGAGTGCATGAGTTCGGCGGTGTCGAGCCAGATGGTAACCGGCCCATGATTGTGGATGCGCACAAGCATGATAGCCTGAAATTGTCCGGTTATGACAGGAATGCCCAGGTTGCGCAAATGATCGGCGAAGGCCTCTACCAATGGCGCGGCCTGTTCCGGCCGCGCCGCGTCAATAAAGCTGGGCCGTCGCCCTTTGCGGGCATCGCCATATAAGGTGAATTGAGAGACGACCAACGCGCTGCCGCCCACATCCAGCAAAGAGCGATTCAACTTTCCCGCTTCATCATCAAAGATGCGCAGGTTGGCGACCTTCTCGGCAAGGAAGCGCGCCTCGCGCTCGCTATCCTGGTGGGTTACGCCCACCAGGAGCGCCAGGCCATGGCCGATGCTTCCCAACGATTTGCCATCTACAGAGACCTCTGCTTCTGTGACGCGCTGTACCAGGACTCGCATCTCTTTCTTCTGTTGATAAGGATGGTCTCGCACCGCGAGCCCTCATTATCGCGGGTCTCACGGTGCACGGGCAGGAATCGCTGTTGCGCCGGCCGGTAACGGCCCATCAAAGCCGGGCGGCATCGGCGGCAGCAGGTCGTTCGGTGTGGATGAAACCGGCACCGATGGCGTAGGCGTCGGCGGCTGGCTACAACCGGCCAACCCTAGCAACAGTGCCAGCGTGATGATCCAGCGTCTCGCGTGGTTCAGCCGTTCGGGCCGGACGATTTGCTCGCTCATGAGCGCGCCTGTCTGCCACTGGCAAGATCGTGCAAAGCCTGGAGTTCGGTGAGGATGACGCGACCCCGACGCGTCGTCACCCAGCCCATGCGCCGGAACCGGCTCAATACACGAATGGCAGTCTCTACGGTCGTGCCTGTCATATCGGCAATATCCTGGCGCGTCAGCGGCATCTCAATCACCATACCGTCTTCTCCATGACGGCCATTCGCCGCGGCCAACTTGAGCAAGAGGCGAGCGATGCGCTGTTCCACCCTTTCCACCGCCAGGCTGCGCACCAGGTCTATGGCGCTACGGAGACGACGGGTGAGTTCGGCAATGACGGCAAGAGCGATCACCGGGTAGCGCTGCAGCATCTGCAAGAAATCGTGGCGCGAGATATAAACGAGAGCGGTCGGTTCCAGCGTTTGTGCGGTGGAACTGTACGGTGTGCCGTCAAAAACGGCCAACTCACCGAACATCCGTCCTGGGCCAAGGACTTCAACCACAATGTCGCGTCCCTCTTCCGAGTGGCGCATGAGTTTTACCTGGCCTGCCCAAATAATATAAATGGCTTCAGGAGGGTCGCCTTCAAAAAAGATGTAAGCATCTTTGGGGTAGCAGCGTTCGTTAAGGAGGTCGGCAATCGATGCCCAATCGTGTTCGGTGAGTCCGACGAAGAGAGGCGCCGTCTTCACCACTTGAACTTTGTCCATACCTGCATTCCCCGGTTCTTAGCCCGACTGCCACCATTTCGTATCTTTCTCATTATACCATCAGGCGTGAAATTACGAAACCTCGCGCATATCCGCGCGAAAAAAGCGCCGGACAGTTAAGTCCGGCGCGAGAACGTGGTTGGGGAAATCTGCTTAAGTCCCTATGACTTCGTAGGCCGTCCCGTCTAGGACGACGATCACCTGTTGCCCCAGGGCGAAATAGCGATGTAGGACGGGGTATTTGTTCAGCAGATCAAAATAGGCGCGGGACGCGAACTCTATCTTCACCGTTTTCATCCGGGCAGGGTCATAGGCCGTATCCGTCCATGTCTCATCCTTCAGGACGAAGGCTTTGTCCAGCACCTGCCGTACCATAGTTCCGGTTTCCGTTGTCTCCGATTCGCTCCACGCGCCGCCTCTACCGCCCGCGCCGTCACCTCCCACAGGGGCCGGCACAGGCGCGGAGCCGTAGGCACTATCGGCCTGGCGCAGCGCTTCTTGCACGACGCTCTTCTCTATGGCCGCAGCACCGTAGGCGGGAGTAGCCTGACCGGCGGCAGCATGGATTTCGCGCTCCACTAGGTTGTCGCGACCTTCTCCTGTCAGTGCCAGGTCCGGTTCTTTCACCAGGTACGAGGTGTAAGGTGTAATGATGCCGTACCGCACGCTCAGGTCAATCACCTCTTGCACCAACTCCCGATCGGAGCCTTTCAGGCGTATCTGCGTCAGGAGATGACCGATCTTGCGCGTGGCCCATAGGCGAGCAATAAAGGCTTCTCCCCCGCTCGTGGCGAACCGCTGGTCGCGATAGGTGAAAGTCCGTCGCTGACCGTTGACTTCTCCCGTCAGGCGAATGTCAACCGTGCCTCCGCGCCGATAACGTCCGGCAAGTATCAACTGGCTTCCGGCAAAGAGGTCGGGTAAGGGGTAAGGATAGGTGTCCTCCACCACGATGTCGCCGAAATCCAGCTTGATGTCGGCAAGCACAGGCGTACTCACTTTCGCATAGAAGGCCGACACGATTTCATCCAGAGGCTGGTTAGGCCGCACGTAGGCGCTCGTGCCCCGGTGTTGCTGGCTGATGGTGTCCAGCAGCGTCGTGTTGACGTCGTCGCCCACGCCGAAGGCGAAGAGACGCACTCGCTTAGATGCCTCTCGGCTGACGTTGGCGATGATCTGGTCTATATCGGTGATGCCCTGCGTCGGCAGCCCATCTGTCAAGAAGATGAGCAGCGCAGGACGGACAGCGTCGGGCGAGCCGTTCAGCAAAGCCAATGCTTCCAGCAACGCCCGGTTGATGTCGGTGCTGCCGCCGGCCTTGAGCAGGTTCACGAATTCCTTAGCCTGAGCGCGTTCTTCGGCAGGACGAAGCCCGGAAGCATATTGGCGGATGCCGGTGCTGAATGCGATCACGTTGAAACGATCGTTCGGGCCCAGTTGATCCAAGATATAGGTCAGCGCGCGCTTCGCCTGGTCAATCTTTGTACCCTTCATGCTTCCGGATATATCAAGAACCGCCACTACATCTTTGGCGACAGCCTCTTCATCTTCCACTTCTACCTGGGGTGCAACCAGAAGTAGGAAGAAGCCGTCATCGTCGCTCGGTTTGTAACTGAGGAGGCTTAGCCCTATCTCTTCAGCGGCAACGCTGTAGAAGAGTTCGTAATCTACCTCCGGCTGCACATCCGTTGCCTCAAAGCCCACCCTTGCCTGCCGATCGCTCACCCGCTCAATATCCACTGCGTGGGTGGGCGAATAGATGGCTTTGATGGGCTGGCGCGACTTGATGACGACATTGATGGCAACCTGCTCAATGGGCAGATTCGCCAGGTTCGGCACGCGCAAAGGGAAGCGGTAGCGGGCCAGGCCGTTGTCCATCGCCAGCACCTGGCGATAGGTGAGTTCTATGCGGCGTTGGCCGTCAGGGGGCACGGGGAAGATACGGGCCTGGATCAGATCGCGCCCGACGAACTCCAGGAGCGCGGGGTCCCGTTGCTGGCGGACGATGTTTTCGTAGATGCTGCGGGCCTCATCCTTGTTGAGCAATTTGCCTTCAATGCGTTGCCCGTCGGCCCACAACGCGAAGTCAGATACGGCCGCGCCTTCGGGCAGGGCGAACAAATAGGTTCCCTCTGCCGCTACAGAACTGGGGTTGACGAAGAGCTGTTCCACGCGCGTGGTGGCCACCTGATCCTCAACGGTGGCCTGCACCTGGTAGGATTTCAGAAGCAGCTGGCCGTCAACGGGGCGCGGTCGCCCAACCGGAGGCCGCGGCCACGGTGTAGGCGGTGGTTCCGGGGGATAAAACTGCGCTTTGCCCAGGGCGAAAGTCGGCCTGGCCGACGTCAGGAATATGGCGAGCAGCGCGAGGGTGAGGAATATGCGTCGCATCAGAGGACTCCTGCTGGCGAAACAAGGAATGGTTGCAGCCTTTCGCTGCCTCTGAGACGCCGCGACGCGGGGAAAGGTTCCCTAATAGCGAATCAGCCTGACCGAGTGGACGCCCTGAGCGGGTATCCGTTCCATTTCGCGGTCCTCTCGGCCCAGCACGGCGAGGACGCCCACCTCTTGCCCCAAAGTCAGGCCCACCGACGCCAGGGGCAGGGCGATTTCCACCACGCCTTCGCCCACCGCCGTCGCCTGAGGCCCGATGGACTGCCATCCTTCGTTGCCATCGGCGCGAGATAGAAAGGCGGTCCTTGCGCCTGCCGAAAGCGACAATTCCCATCCTAAGGCAACCTCCTCCCGCCGACCGGGTGCAAAACGGACCTGATGGTTGGCAGGTTGCCCTTCAGAGGCGGTCAGATAAACGCGCAGGATCATGCCCGGTGACAGTTTAGCCATGTCCAGACGCAGATATATCTCTTCGGCGTTGTAACCTACGCGTAGCGCCCGCAGCCCGATTTCAGCCCGTTGCATGGCGCCGGTAGAGGCCGAGGCAAAGGCTACGCTGGCACCGTCCCACTCGCGCGGGGGGTAAGGAGCAGCCGTGAGCTGTGGGCGGATATAGCCGGTGGCCGGCCTCCCCGGCAGGGCTTCCTCTGCCGTATAGATGGAGCGCGCCAGCCATTCCGGCACGGCCTCGCCGCGCGCTGTGTAGGTGTAGGCCAGGTTGGCCCGGAAGGTGGCATCAAATATCGTGTCCTGATCTGACCGGTTGCGTTTAGAATACCACCAAAACCAATCGCTCCCTTCGGCCACGTAGAGGGCGCGCCAGGCAGCTTCGCGCTGCTTGGGATCGGCATCGGGGTGTGTGGCCTGCCAGGCTACCAGATCGGCTCGCGCCCTTGCCAGGGCCTCCCAGGCGCGGGTATGTGTTGGGTCGCCGATCCAGGTCGTCAGGTCACCGCCGATCCAGGAGCCGGTTGCCAGGCCGGCCAGCGTGCGTCGCGCAGGATGTGTCTCCAGAAACTCGCTCACCGTGACCGTTTGCAGTTCAGAGGCCCGCCGTTCAAACATACCATAGAGCACGTGTAGAAAAACGTCGCCGTTACGCTCATAGTACTCCCAGGCGTTCTCACCATCCAGGATGATGGAAACCAGGTACGGGCGGTCAGAGTCGGCGAGCCTTTCGCGGATTGCCAAGAGGCGATGGATAAGATTCTCGGCGGCCTGCGTACCGGGGAATTGGGTATAGAGGAAGCCGATGCGATCCGACAGTTCATGGTCGCGGAAGATCAGAGTGGGCCCAAATTGACCGCCTATGAGGAGTCGGTAGGGAGTGTACAGGTCTGCCGGCTTGGTGATGAAGGCATTCGCATCGCGCTCAAAGGGGCGATTGAGGCTGCGCCCCAGAATCGCCTCATCCGAGGCCAACCAATGGAAGCCAACCCGCCAGGCCAAGGCAGCTACCTCTGGCGATACCGCCCCTTCCGACGGCCATAATCCTCGCGGCGCGCGTCCAAAGACTTCCTTGTGATATTCATAGGCCCTTCGCAATTGTGCCTCGGCATCCTCCGGCGCGTGCAGCGGCAGCGCGGGAAGCGGCAGACCAGGACTGGCGCGCCGCGCGCTCTCAGTGTCTATCAACAGCGGCAGGATGGGATGATAATAAGGGGTCGTCGTCAGTTCTATCTGGCCTTGATCCTGCAATTCCCGATAGCGTGGCAGCGTTCGAGCGATGATTTCCCGCTGAACGGTATGTATGGTTGCCAGGTCTTCCGGCGTGAAGTTGCGCTCTTTGAGGACCAATGCCTGCAATCGTTCGTCGCGCTCCAGCCAGTTGAGGTCAATCGCAGCTAGGTTGTACCAGGCAATGAGATCGCGGTAATCCTGGAGGGTGAACGCATCCGGATAAGCAAGGGCTTCCTCACGTCGGGCTTGCAGCAAAGTATAGCGATGCTGGCGGCGGCTTTTCTCCTGCCACCTGGGGCTGTGGCAGATGCTAAGGAGGTAACGTTTCTCTTCCGGACTCAACTCCTCCTGCAGGGCGAGCTTCATCAACCGGTCTTCTGCTCGGCCCGCCGCGTACTCGGCCAGCTGCTCTACTAGGCAAGGAACGAGGTTAAACGTGACGTGAACTCCCGGATGGTCGCCCACAAGGTCGGCCATGCGCAGGTAGTTTCTGGCTCCGTGTAGTCGTACCCAAGGCAACTCATAGATGCCGGTCGTCGGATTCTTGTAGAAGGGCTGGTGCATGTGCCACACGATGGCAACATACAGCGGGCGAGACACGGGTTACTCCTTGCTGCGAAGGTGAGGGAAGAGGATAACCTCGCGAATGGACGATTGGTTTGTGAACAACATGGTCAGGCGGTCAATTCCCATGCCGAAGCCACCTGTGGGCGGCATGCCGTAACGGAGCGCACGCAGAAAATCCTCGTCCATCGGGTGCGCCTCTTCGTCGCCCGCGGCCGCGGCACGCCCCATGGCGATAAAGCGTGCCTCCTGATCTTCGGGATCGTTCAGCTCGCTGAAGGCATTGCAGATTTCCATGCCCCCGATGAAACCTTCAAAGCGTTCCACTGTGTCGGGGTGGCCCGGCTTCATTTTCGCCAGTGGCGAGATTTCCAGAGGATAGTCTATTAAGAATGTAGGTTGTATGAGATTCGGCTCCACATAGGTGCTGAGGAGCGCATCTATCAGTTTGCCGCGCGTCGCTTTAGCCTCCACATTTCCGCCTATCGCGCGGATGGCCGTGTATAGGCTCTCGGCCGTCGGGTATTGATCATAATCTATGCCGGTTCGCTCAAAGATGGCCTGGCGCAAGGTGAGGCGGGGCCAGGGGGGAGAGAGGTCAATCTCATGACCTTGATAGGTGATGCGCCGGGTGCCCAATACCTCGTCGGCGGCGTAGGCGATCATCTCCTCGGCGATTCTCATCACTTCGTTGTAATCGGCATACGCCTGATAGAATTCCAGTTGGGTGAACTCGGGGTTGTGTTTGAAGGAGATGCCCTCGTTGCGGAAGTCTCGCCCGATCTCATAGACTCGTTCGTATCCGCCCACCAGGAGCCGCTTCAGGTAGAGCTCAAAGCTGATGCGCAGGTAAAGGTCTTGGTCAAGTTGGTTGTGATGTGTAATAAAAGGTTTGGCTGCCGCGCCACCGTAGATGGGTTGCAGAATTGGCGTTTCAACCTCCAGGAAGCCGCGGCTATCCAGGAAGCGACGCAGAGACGCGACGAGGCGTGCCCTCGTGGTAAAGATGCGCCGTACATCAGGGTTGACCAGAAGGTCCACATAGCGTTGGCGATAGCGCGTCTCAACGTCTTTGAGTCCGTGCCATTTGTCGGGCAAAGGATGCAATGCCTTGGCCAGGAGTTGCCATCGCTCCACAGCCACCGTCACTTCGCCGGTCTTCGTCGTAAAGAGCGTGCCGGTCACGCCGACAAAATCGCCCAGGTCCAGATCATCCTTAAAGGATTCGTACAGGGTATCGCCCAGCACGTCTTTCCTGAAGTGTAGCTGGATGCGTCCGGTGCCATCCTCCAGATGGGCAAAGGAGGCTCGGCCCATGATGCGAATGGAGATGAGCCTGCCGGTAAGGCTCACGGCGTGGTTGCCCGCCAGTTCCCCGTTCTCGTAGTGGTGGCGAACCTCGGCAATGGTGTGGGTGCGCTCACAACGGGGCGGATAGGGGTCTTGCCCCTGTGATCGCAGCCGTTTTACCTTGGCGCGGCGCACCAGTTCCTGGTCGGTCAAGGTCTCAGGCACTTTGCCTCCTTAAAGGCGGTTGCAATAAGACGCGCGACGGATAGGTTTTCCATCGCGCGTCACCAGACCCTCTCTACCGTGTCATTTCTGGACCGGGTGGCCTGGTCATCATTCTATCTTCACGATTTCAAAATGAAGGATGCCGCCGGGGGTCTTTACGGTCACATGTTCGCCCTCGCGCCGGTTCATCAGGGCTTTTCCTAAAGGCGACTCGTTGGAGATGCGTCCGTCGCCAGGGGAGGCCTCGGCAGAACCGACGATGAGGTAACGTTCCAGTTCGTTCGTATTCTGTTCGCGCACCGTAACGTAGTGGCCTAGTTCCACACGATCATGGCGCGCTTGCTCGCCGATCAAAACGGCGTTGCGCAACATCTGCTCCAGTTGGAGGATGCGTCCTTCAACAAAGGCCTGCTCGTTCTTGGCCTCGTCGTAGCCCGCGTTCTCCATGACATCGCCCGCCTCTTTTGCCTCGCGGATGCGGCGAGCGATCTCCGGACGGCGTACGGACTTCAGGAATTCCAACTCCTCCTGTATTTTCTGTAGCCCTTCCTGGGTCACATATACTTCTTTATTGTTTGCGGACATGCGCCCTCGCTTGAGCAGGAAAAGGTATCAAAAAAGCACCTGCGGCGTCGTGCACGCGGGGCTTTACTGTGCGCGGCAGAAGCAAAAGACTGAGAGGCGGTCTCTCAGTCGGCCTTCACACTTCATGCATATTATACCTCAGAATCTGTAATTTGTAAAGCCGCTGTGAGCGTTTTTTTCAGGAAACGGGCGAACTTTCGGAGGCTCTCTGAGGCGCGGTGATGCAGGTCAGCAATCAGGGGAGATACAAACCGCTTAGCAGTTTGCTGGTCTGCCAGGAGGGCCAGAGCGGCAGTGCCGCTCGCGCCCACCAACTTCGGGAACTCATGTCGCGTCAGCGGAAACATGGGCGAGACCTCGCTTGGGCGGTAAAAGAACAATTCTATGGAATCATGAGTAACAATAGCTTACACGCTCTGGTCAGGGGGAGGGCAGGGAGGGGGCCTTGCTTTCCTTCTCAAACGGCATTTGCTCTAATCCTGCCCTGAAACTGGGATGCACCGGGGATCGTTTTGCGTCTGGGTGGGAGAGCGAGAGCACACGTCAAACGGGGGAGGCCGGCCACATAGACAACCGGCCTCCCCCGAGAATTGTCCCCTCTCAGCCTGCGCGCCTGGGCTGAGACCGCAGGCCGAGAGAGCATCAGGAGGAGGTACAACCGACAGGTTGTTGGAAACTCACAGGGCTCTGAGGCGTGCCAGACCACTCAACCCCTGTTCTATTTTAGAGATAGCCGATGGAGATTAAAAGATGATTAAGGATGGCTCAAAATCAGGTTAAGCCGGGGGAAGATCGCGCCGGAGCAGCGGAATTCAGTCCAGCCTGCGCAGATGGGGCAGGCGCACCTGTACGAAGATGGCTGTGGCCAGGCATACCAATGCCCCCATCGTCACTGCAGCCGGCGCGCCGAGACGTTCGGCCACAAGACCTGCCTGAAACGCCCCGAAAGGGGTCAGCCCCAGGATGATCATCGTCCATACACTCATTATGCGGCCGCGCAGCACGTCCGGCGCGAGTGTCTGGATCAAGGTGTTCGCGGTGACGTTCTGGGTAATGAGACCTGCTCCAGCGCAGGCGATCGCTGCTATGGAGAGAGGGAACCAGCGAGCGTTGGCAAAGATGATTAGAGCGATGGGCAGTATCAGGTTGCCTGCCGTCAGGAGACGGCCGCGTTGCCCGCGGCTACCAAAGGTTGCTACCGTGAGCGCGCCGGCCAGCGCGCCAGCACCCACCGACGACATCAAGACGCCCTGGCCACCCGCGCCGACGCGCAGGACATCGCGCGCGAACACCGGCATTAACGTGGCATAGGCCATGCCGAACAGACTGGTCATGCCTACAATCAGAAGGAGGCCCAATGTGGGAGGCGAGTGACGCACATAACTCAATCCCTCACGCAGCCGCTGCCATGGTGACCCTGCCGGCCCGTTAGAGTCCCAACGAGGCAGGTGCATGGCGCAGAGGCTGGCGATCACGGCGACGAACGAAAGGCCATTCAGGGTGAACGCCCAAGCTTCGCCCACGGCGGCTACTAATATCCCGGCTACGGCAGGGCCGAAAACGCGGGCGATGTTGAAGGCTGTGGAGTTGAGCGCGATAGCATTGGTCAGATCCTCTTTACCGACCACCTCTACGACAAAGGCATGGCGTGCGGGAACATCAAAGGCGTTGACAACGCCCAGGCAAAAGGCGATGATGGCGACGTGCTCAAACTGCACGCGCCTAGTGAAGGTCAAGAGCGCCAGGATGAAGGCCAGGATCATGCTCACGGTCTGGGTGACAATGAGGAGGTCGCGCCTGGCATGACGATCGGCGACAACGCCGCCCCACAAGGAGAGGATCAGCACCGGCACCGAATTGATAAAACCGATCAGGCCAAGAAGAAACGGCGAATCGGTCAAACGAAGGACAAGCCAGCCCTGGGCCAGTGTTTGCATCCAACTGCCGGAGTAGGACACGATCTGCCCGAACCAATAGAGGCGATAGTTGTAGTGGCTCAGGGCAACGAAGGTACGCGGCAGCGTCGGGATATGTAACCTGCCTGTTGTCGTATTCGCTTGGGGGGCTGTGCCGGCCGCGGGGGTTTTATCAATGGACGATTCGTGCATGGACTTACACCATTATATCACGATACGGCGAAATGCGCATCTATTTGCCAACGACAACCCCTTGTGCTATCATGGTCCTGGTTCTGATTCATCAGGGCAACCGGTCGTGTGTTTCTAGAGAAAGGGTACCGTGATATACGTCATCTTGATTGTTGCGCTTCTGTTAAGCATCACAATCCATGAGTTCTCCCATGCTTGGGTGGCGACCGCTCTGGGCGATCCCACTCCCCGGCGTCTTGGGCGTCTATCGCTCAACCCACGGGTGCATTTGGACCCCTTGGGCACGGTTTTGATGCTGATGGCCGTCCTGGGAGGGTTCGGCATCGGTTGGGGCAAGCCGGTCCCCGTCAACCCTTACAACCTGCGCCTTAGGCCGTTGGCAGGCATGGGCATCGTTGCCGCGGCGGGGCCTGTTTCCAACATCGTCCTCGCCGGTCTCGCCGGTCTGCTGCTCCGCTTTGTGGGTGTGCCCACCGCTATAGGAACGCTGCTGTTTGCTATCGTTTTCGTCAACATCGGGTTGGCAGTTTTCAACTCATTACCGGTCTTCCCGTTGGATGGTTATCGCATCGTCTTGGGCGTTTTAGGGTCGCTCCGGAATGCGCGCGGTTTGGTCTCTGCCTGGATGCAGCAAGAGAAATGGGGGCCGTTTGCCCTGTTGGGGATCGTGCTTCTCAATTCGTACATTCCTATTATGAGCATCGTGCTGGGGCCGCCTACGCGTTTTCTGCAGAGAGCGATTCTGGGAGCATAGACGGCGCGCACATGGCCCGGCCCCTTTATCGCGTCCGGCAGTTCTTACGGGCTCTCACCGCTCGTGTGCGTCCCGAAGAATGGAAGTTGGTTGAGGAGACATTGCCGCCGGGGGCCGTGCACCTTTTCCGTCGGATGCCCGTTGCCGATCAACGCCACGGCCTGGACGTCTTGTTTGCCCTGCGGGCACAGGGCCATGAAGAACGCGCTTTGTGGGCCGCGGCTTTGCTGCACGATGTGGCCAAATCCGAGGGTGTGCACCTGTGGCATCGGATTCCGGCGGTGCTCATCCGAGGCTTGCGACCGGCATGGCTGAGGCGGTTTGCCTCGGCCGACCCACGCAGTTGGCGTTATGGTTTCATGCTTATCCTGGAGCATCCGCGCCGGGGGGCGGAGATGGCACAGGCAGCCGGTTGCTCGCCCGCTGTGGTTGAGCTAATACGTCGCCACCAGGACAAGCCTGTGTTACCGCCTCGCTCGCGGTTGGATGAATGGCTGATGGCATTGCAGGCAGTGGATGATGCAAACTAAAGGGTGAAGCGATGGCAAAACCACGGATCGCCATAGTTGGGTTGGGGTTGATCGGCACTTCGTTCGGTTTGGCCTTGCGCCGGATGAAGGGCGAATTTGAATTGGTGGGCCATGACCGAGACCTAGGAACGGCCAATGTTGCCAAACAGAAGGGCGCGTTGGATCGTGTGGAATGGAATTTGCCGCGCGCATGCGAGGGGGCATCGCTCATCATCTTCGCCCTGCCTGTGGGCGAGATTCGCGAATCGTTGCAGGCTATCGCGCCGGACCTGATGCCAGGAACGGTGATTACCGACACGGCAAACCTGAAAGCCCCTGTGCTGGCCTGGGCCGATGAGCTCTTGCCGCCAGGTGTCTCCTTTATCGGCGGTGACCCTGTTCTACATGCATCCGTACAGGGTAGCAAATCTCCCTCTCCGGACCTCTTTCGCGATGCCGTCTATTGCCTGGCTTCATCACCGAAGGCCTCAGATGAGGCAATTCAGTTGGTGGCGAACCTGGTGACGGAACTGGGGGCCAAGCCCCTGTTCATAGATGCAGCGGAGCATGATGGGTTGCTGACGGCTGTGGCACATCTTCCTACCGTGATGGCCGCTGCCTTGTTCAGTGCTACCACAAGTAGCCCTCCTTGGCGCGAAATGCGTCGCCTTGCCGGGAGCATTTACGAGGGCGCGACCCAATTGCCAGATGAGAGTGCAGCGTCCTTGCGCGAGTTGTTCCTCAACAATAGGGCCAACATTGCCCGCTGGATTGACGCTTATGTCGCGGCCCTGCTGGAATGGAAAGATACCATCGCTTCTGCCGATGCCGACCGCATTGAGCAGGCGTTCGCCCAGGTCATAGCGGCCCGACAGAAATGGCTTAGCGATAGGGCTGAAGGGCGCTGGGACATGGGCGAAGCGGTTCAGATGCCCACCGTGGAAAGGTCATGGCGCACGCTATTATTGGGAGGGTTGGCAGATCGCGGCCGCAAGCGATGAGCGATTCGCAGCAGAACCCTTGTTTTGTCTATATGGTGGAATGTGCCGACGGTACACTTTATACCGGTTGGACAACCGACGTAGGTCGCCGGGTCAAGATGCACAACGCGGGGCGTGGCGGGCGTTACACCCGCCGGCGGCGGCCTGTACGCCTGGTCTATGCGGAGCCTCAACCAAGTCGGGGCGCGGCCATGCGCCGCGAGCGGGCTGTGAAGCAGTTGCCGGCGCGTCGCAAGCGAGAGTTAATCGTTGACCATCAGCCGCGAGGCTATTTGCCGGGAGATGATTCGTGATCAGCAGCCTTTCCGTCGTCATGCCTGCCTACAACGAAGAAGCCAATATCGCAGGGATGCTGGCCGACGTTCTGGCGGTTATGCAGCCTCGCTTTCCCGACCTGGAAGTAGTGGTCGTCAACGATGGCAGCAAAGACCGTACAGGCGATGTGGTGCGCGCCTTCGCCGCGGACCATCCTTCTGTGCGTCTGGTGGAACACCCCCAGAATCAAGGTTACGGCGCGGCCGTTTATACGGCGCTGACCAACGCCACACGCGAGTATGTTCTCTGGACCGACTCCGATCGCCAATTCGTGTTGGAGGACATTGATCGCCTGGTCCCCTTCGTCGACGAAGCCGAGCTGGTGGTCGGTTATCGGGCGCCGCGGCGTGACCCTTTTCTGCGTGTCCTCTTCGGCATCGGTTGGAGCACGCTGGTTACCCTCCTTTTCGGTTACACCGCTCGCGACATTGACTGCGCCTTCAAGCTGATCAAGCGCGAGGTCATTACAAAAGTGATCGGCCCACAGGTACGATCGCGCGGTGCGACCTTCAGCGCGGAGCTCTTGGTGCGCTCCAAGCGCGCGGGCTATCGCATCAAGGAGGTGCCGGTACAGCACCGACCGCGGCGCGCCGGTTCTCCAACGGGCGCACGCTGGCATGTGATCAGCCGTGCTTTCCGCGAGCTATGGAGGTTCCGCCTGCAACTCTGGCGGGAGTAGTGAGAAAACGGGTCGGGCTGCATAGTCCGACCCGTTTGCGTGCATCTGCTATTATGGTTCTCCTTCGCGGCGGCGCGCTACGAGGATCATGCGCCCACTGCTGGAGGAGAAAGGTTCCAGATAATAAGAGCCGTACACCTCCTCAACCATGTAACCAGTTTTGTCCAGCAGAAGTTCCGCCTCGTACCGCCAAAGATACCGCATTTTGAAAGGCGCGAGGGTACGGCGTAAAGTCCCGTTCGGCAACGCCTCGTCATAAATAAAAGTCACAGAGATGGTCTGTGTTGCCAGGTCCACCGTGCGGGTATATAGTTTCTGCACCGTTGCGCCCGTTTCCGGATCGGTCCAGCGGTTGATCTCGGCCAGACGACCATCGGCTTCCAACAGGCTCCCCAGGTCGGGATTGAAAAGGTCAACCACGAGGAGGCCACCGGAGGCCAGGTGACGTCGCCAGCAGCGGAGGGCGCGCAACTGATCGGCCTGAGTCTCCAGGTGCATGAAGGTATTGAGGGCGATGAAAGCCAGACGATACCTGTCGCCTGCCTGGAAGTCTCGCATGTCGGCATTGATCAGCCTCACCATGTGGGAAAGTCCCGCAGCGGCCAATTTCCTCTCGGCCAGTGCCAGCATTGATGGCGAAATGTCCACGCCGGTGATGCGATAGCCTGCTGCCGCGAGGGGTTGCAAAAGTCGGCCCGTGCCACAGCCCAATTCCAGGATGGGGCTGCCCGTGCGCTGAGCAAAGCCGAGATACATGGGAATGTCTTCGGTCATGGGCGCGTAGTCTGCATCGTAGAAGCGGGCGAAAGGTTCATAGATGTCCGGCATCGTCTCCACCTGTTGGGCCGGGATAATCTGTTGCCATTGTAGCAGCCCTTGCTGAAAAAGCGCAAACTTGTGTTATACTGAAAGCGGATTCGGCTCAGATAGCAGGGAAATGAGGTTACAGTGCTATGACGTTCGCAAATACCATGGGCTTTAGTTGGACCGTGTCAGACGACCCGGCGGTGCTGCTGCGGGCTGAATTGGCCGACGTTTTGGCCGTGAAGCAGGTGACAACCTCCCAAGCGCCCGACGGCCCCGTGCGCTTTGTCGGCCATCTCTTGCGAGATGCCGAAAGTGCATTCTCCGTGTTGGAGCAGCGGTTCCGGCGGCTGGGATACACGCCGTTGTTGCGTCGGGAAGGTGAAGAAGATGTGGTATTGGCTTTGCATGGCCTTGTGCGGCCCAGCGCCTCTAACCCACTTGTTAACGTGGTTCTCTTTCTGGCGACTGTGGCAAGCACTATCTTCGCTGGCGCGTTCTTCACGAACCCGATCCCAGGTCTGACCCGTCTGGAAGGCGGCGTACTCTTCTCCGCGTCCATCCTTCTCATCTTGGGGACACACGAATTTGGGCATTACTTCCTGGCGCGCTTCCACCGGGTTGCCGTGACGCTGCCCTATTTCATCCCGTTTCCCTTGGGTGCCATTGGCACCTTTGGCGCGTTCATCCGTATGAAATCCCCGGTGCGAACCCGGAAAGCGCTGTTTGATGTCGCGGTAGCGGGACCGTTGGCGGGGCTTGTGGTCGCCATCCCGGTATTGGCGATCGGCCTCCTTCTTTCGCCGATCGTGCCGCGCTTCGGCGGGCGTGCCCTTGAGGGATCGCTATTGGTGGATGCTTTGGTTGCCCTTGTCCGGCCACGCCCGGCAGGGATGGCTATTCTGCTACACCCCATCGCCTGGGCAGGCTATATCGGGCTCCTGGTTACAGGCATCAACCTGTTGCCGGCGGGGCAGTTGGATGGCGGCCACACGGCTTATGCCATCTTTGGCCGGAACGCTCGCTGGTTGGCCGGGCTGACGGTGATGGCCATCGGCGCTCTCGCCTTGATTACCCGCCAACCGGGATGGTACCTCTGGCTCTTCTTCATCTTTGCGACGGGCATGACCCATGCCGAACCGTTGAACGACATCACGCCGCTGGACACGCCACGGAAAATCGTGGGCATCGCGACGCTGTTGCTCCTGTTTACTCTCTTGAGTCCGTCTTTACTGTAGGCGTCTATACGGGCCCTTCCCCTATCCTCCCTCGCTACATGGGGAAGAGTAGGGGGGGACTTAATTGGTTATCGTGGCCAGGAACTCCAACACGACACGGTTAAAATGCGCGGGCTGGTCTAACGGCGAGGCGTGGCCGGAATCGTGAATGACGGCGAGGCGAGCATCGGCCACACGTCGGGCCATGCGTACCTTTTGCCGCCAAGAGACGGTGCGATCCCGGTCGCCCGCTACGATGAGGGTAGGGCAACGTACCTCGCGTAGCCGCGATTCCACATTAAAGCGGAGGATGGCCTGCACGCTGGCCTGATAACCGCCCATATCGTTCCGGGCAAATCGTTTGACCGTTTCCTCATAAAGGGGACGTTGGGTGGGGCGTGGAAAGAGGCTGGCAGCGACGGCCTCGGCCACGGCATCCATGCCGCCCTCGCCAAAGTTGATCAGTCGTTGCACGATGCGCCGCAGAAGGCGCGGCTCCCACGGGTCAAAGCGGGGGAAGGTGTTGACCAGTATCAGGCTGGAAACGCGAGCGGGGAAGTCCAGCGCGAGTTGTTGGGCTACCATACCTCCCAAGGAGAGGCCCAGGACGTGGGCTCGCGATATTGCTAGGCCGTCCAGGAGGGCGACGGCATCGCTTGCGAAATCGCGCATGGAGTAAGGCCCGCGCGGCTTGTCTGAATGTCCGTGCCCGCGCAGGTCCATTGCCACCACGTGGAATTGACCGGCGAAGATGGGGATTTGCAACTGCCAATCGTCGCTGGCAGAGCCAAGGCCGTGTAGCAGCAGGAGGGGAGGCCCCTCGCCGGCGGTTTGGTAGTAGAGGCGAATGCCATTAGCAGAGAGATGTGGCATGGCAGGCACTCATCGGAGGCATGATAGATGCGCAGCGTTTGCAGATGACTGAGGCGGGGCCGCAAGCCCCGCCTCAATGTGCTGTCACTTGTGCTAAGCCTGGGGCCGACGGTTAGAAGTCGCCACCCATGCCGCCACCCGGAGGCCCGGCAGGAGCCGGCTTCTCTTTCTCAGGGATGTCGGTCACGAGGGCCTCGGTCGTCAGGATCATGGAGGCGATGCTGACGGCGTTTTCCACTGCCGACCGTGTCACCTTCGCCGGGTCAATGATGCCTTTTTCCACCATATCGCCGTATTCGTTGGCGATCACGTCGTAGCCGATGTTCGGGTTCTTCTTGCTCTTTTGCAGGCGCTGCACGTTGGCGACGGTTACCGCGCCATCCTGGCCGGCGTTGAAGGCGATTTGGCGCATGGGCTCTTCCAGGGCGCGGCGCAGGATCGTTATCGCCGTCGCCTCATCGCCGTTGTCCGTCACAACCTTGTCTAGCGCGGGGATGGCGTTGATGAGGGCCACGCCGCCGCCAGCCACGATCCCTTCTTCCACAGCGGCGCGGGTCGCGCTCAACGCATCTTCTACGCGGTGCTTCTTTTCTTTCAGTTCCACTTCGGTGGCCGCACCGACGCGGATGATGGCAACGCCACCGGCGAGTTTGGCGAGCCGTTCCTGCAGTTTCTCCTTATCGTAGTCCGAAGTGGTCTTCTCAATCTCGGCCTTGATCTGCTCAATGCGGCCCTTGATCTGCTTGGTATCGCCGTGGCCGCCGACGATGCGGGTGTTGTCCTTGTTAGAGATGACTTTGTCCGCGCGGCCCAGGTCGCTGATTTGAGTGGTCTCCAGTTTGCGTCCCACTTCGTCGGAAATCACGGTGCCACCGGTCAATATCGCCATGTCTTGCAGCATGGCCTTGCGCCGATCGCCGAAGCCGGGAGCCTTCACTGCCACACAATTGAACATGCCCCGCAGTTTGTTGAGCACCAGGGTCGCCAACGCTTCACCATCTACATCCTCGGCGATGACGAGAAGTTCGCGCTTGCCGACTTGTACCAGTTTCTCCAGGATGGGGACGATGTCGGCTGCAGCCGATATCTTCTTATCGGTCAGAAGGATGTACGGCTGCTCCAGGACGGCCTCCATCGCTTCCGGATTGGTGATGAAGTAGGGAGAGATGTAGCCGCGATCAAACTCCATGCCTTCGGTATAGACCGTCTCAAACTCCAACCCTTTTGATTCCTCAACGGTGATGACGCCGTCTTTGCCTACTTTGTCCATCACCTCGGCGATCAGGTTGCCGATGGTCATATCGGCGGCGGAGATGGCGGCGACATGGGCGATCTCGTCCTTGCCCTTAACCGGCTTGGCCTGTTCCTTGATCGCTTTGATCAAAGCCTCGGTGCCTTTTTCCAGACCTCGCTTGATGAGCATGGGGTTGGCGCCGGCAGCCACGTTTTTCAGGCCCTCGTTGACGATGGATTGGGCCAACACCGTGGCTGTGGTTGTGCCGTCGCCGGCGACGTCGTTGGTTTTCGTCGCGGCTTCTTTGAGGAGCTGCGCGCCCATGTTCTGATAGGGCTCCTGCAACTCAATCTCTTTTGCGACGGTGACGCCATCGTGAGTGATGGTGGGCGCGCCCCACTTCTTATCTAGGGCTACGTTGCGACCCTTGGGGCCCAAGGTTGTTTTGACGGCGTTGGCGAGCGTATCCACCCCGATCTTCAGATTGCGCCGTGCCTCTTCAGCAAACACCAACTGTTTTGCCATGACGGAAATCCTCCTGAGTTTCTCTTTTGGTTGCGATCTGATGCAGAACCGGTACGGCTCTGCCTAGGACTCAATGATGGCGAGGAGATCGCTTTCGCGCATGATGAGTAGTTTCTTGCCTTCCAGTTTGACCTCGGTGCCGGAGTATTTGGCGTAGAGCACTCGGTCGCCCACCTTCACGTCCATTTCAACGCGCTTCTTGCCGGCCTCGTCAAAACGTCCCGGGCCGACGGCGATGACAGAGCCCTCTTGGGGCTTCTCCTTGGCCGTTTCCGGCAAGATGATACCGCTGGCGGTGCGCTCCTCTTGCTCAATGGGCTCCACCACGACGCGGTCGGCCAGGGGCCTGAGCTTAAGGGCCATAGTTGAGAGACCTCCTTAGTTGGGTATGATGTTGTTGGGGCGCTGCCCCTCTAAACGCGACAGCGTGTTAGCACTCTTATATCCTGAGTGCTAACACGCCGGGCATCATACACCAACTCTTGAAAAAGCGCAAATCTGAAGGGCGGGCTGAATGGCTTCCTTCCCTTTCGCGTGGGAGGGGCCTTACTGGCCGCGCCCCTCACAAATACGGAGCCCCTGCAGGGCAGGTTGTGATTGTGGATTCAACTCAAGGGCCCGGTCAAGCCATTCTCGTCCCTTCTCACAATCCCCAAGGTAAATGTAGGAAAGGCCAAGTTCATAATAGTATTCTTCGTTGACGACCCCCAAATCAATGGCTTTCTCAAAGGCCTCTATAGCGCTCTCCCAGTTCTTCCGCATGTAATAGGCTACGCCCAGATGGGCCCAAGCGGTCGGATATTCGGGATCTACCTCAATCGCCTTTTTCAGTTCCACAAGGCCACGCTCCGGGTCTTGTTGCAAAACATAGGCCCAGCCGAGAGCATCGTAGCCGTCCGCGCTGCCGGGGGCCACGCTGACCGCGCGTTGAAACTGGGCAATGGCCTCATTGTAATCGCCTAGGGCGATGTAATTGCGCCCGATGCTGATATAGAGAAAACTTAACTTGGGATGGATCTCCGTAGCCCGCCGATATGCCTCTATGGCCTCCTGGTAGCGTCCCTGCCGCTCCAAGACATAGCCCAGGTTGCGGTGGGCGTCCACGCTATAGTCATCCAGTTTCACGGCCAGGCGCGCCTCTTCTATCGCCCGATTCCAGTTGCCTTTATCGGCATAGGCTTCGGCAAGGTAAGCGCGGGCCACAGCCAGCTTAGGGTCCATATCTACCGCGCGCAACGCCAGCGTGATCGCCTCATCATATTGGCCATCCCAATCTAGCGCCATGGCGAGCACAGCCAGGTAAAGCGCGTTGCGCGCATCCAATTCTACGGCGCGGCGCGCCTGTGTCACCGCCTCTTTCGTGTGCCCTCGGAAGGCCAACAGGCGGGCCATAGCCGCATAGGATGCTGCGTTATCAGGCTCGCGCGCGATGGCCTCGCGATAGGCAGCTATCGCCTCCTCCAATTGACCTTCCTGATAGAACGATTCGGCGTCGGCCAGGTAGGAAAGCGCAGTACGGGTAGGGGTGGGGGTAGGCGTCGGCGGGTGTAAAGGGTTGCGCAGCAAATCGGCGCGGCTGTTCACAACATAGGCGGCCACGGCGATCAGGCCAACCATGAGCACGAGTCGGACAGTTTGACCACGCTTTCGTCGCCGCCGGCGATCAAGGTACATGAATCCCGCGTACTCCTCAAATGTAAGCATGGGAATTATAGCATGAGGTCGTGGCTTCGGCAACGCGCTCGGCGCGAGCGTAGTGTAATCGTCAGGTAAGAAGAAGATTAAAATATTGACATCTTTGTAATGCGTGGTATAATCGGTAAAGTAGCGAAAAACAGCACAAACCATGATGAAACACGCTTAATGGCATCAATATCGCCGCAGTGGGGCCCGACCAGACGGCCAGCGCGTGCTTGCCCGGTTTGTGGAACGAGGGTTTCTCAGCGAGCCGATACCTGCTTTATGTGCGGGGCTGCGCTCGACGTAAAACCGCGTCGTTCTCTGGCGATACCATGGGCCGACATCGTGCTGTTTCTGGTCATCACCGGTGTCGTAGGTATCTGGTGGACCCGGCCTGGGCCCGCGGCAGAGATCGCCGTAGCCCCTACAAACACGCCTTCCGCTCCTCCTACGGCTACGGCAACCCCTGTGCCCCTGCCGACGCCCACTGCCACGGCGACCGCGCTGCCAACCCCTACCCCAACACCTGTCATATATGTTGTGAAACCGGGCGACATACCGGAGCGCATTGCGCGCAATTATGGGGTGACGGTGGAAGCGCTTCTGGCGGCCAATAACCTCACCGAGAAATCTATCATCCGGGAAGGGCAAGAACTCATTATCCCGCCTCAGGGCCCTTTGGGCGGACCCGATGTCGGCAGGCCGATGGCTACACCCACGCGGGAAAGCGGCATTTACCTGTATAGGGTTCAGCGGGGTGATAACCTGTTCACCATCGCGGCCCAGTTTAGCACCACCCTCACTGCTATCCTGAGCAGTAACAATCTGAAAGAAGATGCGATCATTCAGCCCGGGCAGGTTCTCACGGTTCCTGTGGGAAGTCCGCTCCCTACGGCTACGGCAACAGCGACAGCCCAGCGTGTTGTAGCGCCGGCTACTAGTGTTATGTTGGATCAAGGCTGGCCCGCACCGCTTCTTCTGGGCCCCGCGGAGGGGGCACTCTTTGAAGGCGAAGTGCCCATCCTTCTGCGTTGGACCTCCGTCGGCGTCCTGGCTGAGGATGAGTGGTATGTCGTTCGGATATGGCCCGTGGCCGATGATGCGGGCTCCGCTATCAGTGCCTGGACCAAGGCTACCAGCTGGCGCGTGCCAACGGAAGCCCGGCCCCCTGCTACGGCATCAGACCATCGCCTCCGTTGGCAGGTCGTTGTCGTGCGATCTAAAGGGATGCGGAGTGACGGCCGCCACGATGCAGAGGCCATAAGCCCGATGAGTGAGGTGCGTTCCCTCGTGTGGAAATGATTCCCAGGCTTGGGCTGGTCCATCCAGGCAGCAGGCCCCTTGGCCCAGGGGCCTGTTTTATTGTCGGAGTAATTCGTTGATGGGTGCGATAGGCAAACAGGGAGGGTGATACGGTGAGACGCAAAGTGCTGTTCGTGTGTACCGGTAATTCGGCCCGTTCGCAGATGGCCGAAGCCATCGTGAACGCGCGCATGGGTGGGCAATGGGAGGCGGTGTCGGCAGGAACGCGTCCCTCCGGTCGTGTGCATCCCTACGCGATCCGCGCCCTGTCCGAGATGGGGATTGACATAACAGGAGCGCGATCCAAGTCGGTTGATGAGTTCCGCGATGTGACTTTCGACCTGGTTGTGACGGTTTGTGACTCGGCGGCTGAGGAATGTCCGCTTTGGCTGGGGCAGGGGCGGCGTGTCCATCTCGGTTTTCCCGACCCTGCCAAAGTCCAAGGTACAGAGGAAGAGATACTGTCTGCGTTCCGCAGGGCGCGCGACGATATCGCCAGCCGCGTGCTTGCGCTGCTCACTGCCCAGACAAGCCCCGACTGATACCTATCTGACCGCCTCGTACCGTAGCCAGCTAGCATCATCCCCTCCTACCAGGTTAAGGCAGATAACTTCCCGTGCCTTTACATAGGATCACGGCTGCCTTACTTGCCTTTACGCGGATATGTCGTAGAATTAGGTGAGATACAGAGGCGCAATGGGAAGCCTACCAACCGACCCCTGAGCCTCTATGCAGGATAATCGTAACTGATTTCACGATAGATTGCGTGACAGGAGCGTGGTTCCCTTCATGCGACGATTCATCACCATTTTGGTCATTCTTATCGCGGTGATCGGCGCGGGTTTCTATGGATATCACGCCTTTGCCGGTGAGAAAACGCCGCCTCAGCCCGACTATGAAACCCTCACCGTGCAGCGCGATACCATGATCTCTACCGTCAGCGCCACGGGCAGCATCCTGCCCGAGACACAGCTCTCGCTCAACTTCAAGACATCGGGGCGCGTGGCCCAGGTCCTTGTGACCAAAGGCCAGCGGGTGAAACAGGGCGACCTTCTGGCGCGTCTGGAAGCGGCCGAATTTGATCTGCAGGTGCAGGCGGCAGAAGCCCAACTCGCCATCAGCCAGGCGCGGCTCCGGCAACTGCAAACGCCACCCAAGGCCAGCGATTTGGCCGCTGCAGAGGCGCAATTGGCGAGCGCACAGGCTGCCTATCGCCAGTTGCTGGCAGGCCCAACGGAAGACCAAGTGACGGTGGCCCGCGTGCAATTGGAAAGGGCGCGGGCTCTCCTGCAACAGGCCCAAGCGGCATATGACCAGGTGAAGCATCTGCCGAACATCGGTGCTCTGCCGCAATCGCTCCAGTTGCAGCAGGCAACCTTGGACCTGCAGGCAGCAGAAGCCAATTATCGTATCACTACTGCCGGCCCGACGGAGGCGCAGAAGGCAGCTGCTCTGGCGCAAGTGGCACAGGCGCAGGCCCAGGTGGATAGGTTGAAGGCCGGTGCCAGCGCCGAAGAAATTGCCATTGCGCAGGCCCAGGTGCGGCAGGCCGAGGTGCAGCTGGCACAGGCGCGCCTGGCTCTGGATAACACCCGTTTGGTGGCCCCTTTTGACGGCACGATCGTCTCCGTGGGGATTAAAGCGGGAGAATTCCCTAACCCGGCACGCGCGGCGATCGTCATGGAGGATAATTCGCTTTTCCACATAGATGTCAGCGTGGACGAGATAGATGTGAGCAAGGTGGCTGTGGGCCAGCCAGCCGTGATCACGTTGGATGCCTTGCCTGAGGCGCGCCTGACGGGGCGCGTGACCTATGTAGCGCCCTCGGCTTCTCAAGAAGGTGGTGTTGTTTCCTACCAGGTCACCATCGTTCTGGACCCGACGAACGAAGCTTTGCGGTCGGGTATGAGCGCAACGGCCAGCATCACCGTGTCCGAAGAACGGGACGTGCTGGTGGTGCCCAACCGCGCGATCCAGCTAGACCGCGAGACGGGCAAAGCCTATGTGGACAAGGTGGTGAACGGCACGCCGGTGCGGACGGAGATTCGCCTCGGCCTGCGCAACGACGTACAGAGCCAGGTGCTGGAAGGCTTGCAGGATGGCGATGTGGTCGCGATTCGCACCGCCAACCGGCGTGATCGGCTGCAACAGTTGTTCTTCGGTGGTTAGGCGGGGTGAGCCTATGAGCCAGAACGGGAACACCGACATACCTGTCATTGAGATTGAGAACATCACGAAGATATACCGCCTGGGTGATGTAGAAGTCCACGCCCTGCGCGGCGTGTCGCTCCGCGTGTATCGCGGCGAGATGGCAGCCATCATGGGGCCGTCGGGCTCCGGCAAGTCAACCCTGATGAACATCATCGGCTGCCTTGACCGTCCCACCGGTGGCATCTACCGTTTGGAGGGGATAGATGTCGCCCGCCTCAGCGACGATAAATTGGCCGATATACGGAATCGCAAGATCGGCTTCGTCTTTCAGAACTTCAACCTGTTGCCGCGAACATCCGCCCTGGGGAACGTGGAGTTGCCCCTTCTGTACGCGGGCGCGAAGAACCGTCGTCAGCGGGCTGCGGCGGCGTTAGCGGCGGTCGGTTTGCAAGATCGTCTGCACCACCGCCCCAATGAGCTATCGGGTGGCCAGCAGCAACGGGTTGCCATTGCCCGTGCCCTCGTCAACGAACCCAGTATCATCTTGGCAGATGAGCCTACCGGCAACCTGGATTCCAAGAGCGGGGCGGAGATCATGGCGATCTTTCAACGCCTGAATCGTGAAAAGGGCATTACCATCGTATTCGTCACCCATGAGCCCGACATCGCGGCCCACACGCGACGTATCATCCGCCTGCACGATGGGCGCATCATCAGCGACGAACCAGTCCTTCACCCGCGGGAAGCCGGTGAATTCGTGTATGCGGCCAACGGTGCCGACAGCGAGCTTGCCAACAAGGAATTGATCGGTCGGTAGGAGATATAGTTGTGAGTCTCAGCGAGAGCATTCGCCTGGCGTTCCGAGGGCTGGCGGTCAATAAACTGCGCTCGGCCTTGACTATGCTGGGCATCGTTATCGGTGTGGGCGCGGTCATCACCCTCTTGTCGGTAGGGCAGGGGGTTGACCGCTATGTCAAAGAGCAATTCATGTCTGTTGGCACCAATCTCCTCTTTGTCATCCCTGGGACATTGGAGCAGGGCGGGCCGCCATCAATGCGCGCCGGCCAGAGCGCAGCATTGACGTTGGGCGATGCTCGCGCCATCAGCGACCCGGTGCGAGTCCCAGATGTCGTCAAAGTCGCGGCCGAATTGACCCGCTTTGCGACGGTGAGCGCAGGAAAACGAGAGACATATTTACAGGTGCACGGTGTTACTCCAGAGTATCAAGAAGTGCGCATGTGGAAACCGGCGCAGGGTGCCTTCATCAGTGAAGGAGAGGTAACCGGCCATTCCCGCGTCGCCGTCCTGGGCCAGACCGCGGCGGATCGTCTCTTCCCTGATGATCCGCTACCCCTGGGCAAAACGATCAAGATCAACAAAGTGCCCTTCCGCGTCATCGGCATCATGGAGAGGAAGGGAGGGTCGGGCTTCGGCGATCAGGATAATGTCGTGTTCGTGCCGCTCACAACTGCGCAGGCCCGTCTCTTTCCTAGCCGCACCATCTCCGGCGAGTACAGGATATCGGTGATTTATGCCCAGGCAAGTGCCGAGAATCGCATGGACGCGGCTGCCGACCAGATTTCTGCTGTGCTGCGTGAGCGGCACAAGATCAGTTACAAAGATGATGACGACTTCAGTGTTATCAACCAGGCCGATTTGCTGAACATCTTCGGGCAGATTACGGGGGTGCTAACGATCTTCTTGGGCGCGATCGCGGCCATCTCACTATTGGTAGGCGGCATCGGCATCATGAACATCATGTTGGTATCGGTCACAGAGCGAACGCGCGAGATCGGCCTGCGCAAGGCCGTTGGCGCAAAGCGGCGCGATATCCTGATGCAATTTCTGATTGAGGCCGTTGTGCTATCCTTGGTCGGTGGTTTCATCGGGATCGCCTTGGGAGGCATCGGTGCGTTCGCGGTCGGTCAGCTGGCGAAGGAGTTACGAACTTTTGTCTCGCCACAGGCCGTTCTCATCGCGACCGGTTTCAGCGCAGCGGTGGGGCTTTTCTTCGGCATCTACCCGGCCAGCCGCGCCGCCCGCTTGCACCCGATTGAGGCTCTACGTTACGAGTGAGGAAAAGTCATGCATTCGCCGATCCGTTCACGGATCGCTTGGTTCGTCGCGATCTGGCTGCTGGCGGTTGCAAGTTTGACCGGTGTCGGAGAAGTGGCGGAGGCCCTCCCTTCGCCGGATGGTAACTTTGTTGCCGTCACGCCTTCCTTGACCCCGGCCCCGATGCGCCCGATAGGGTTTGTTCTTCCGGCCATGATCACCGTGCGCGAGGGGCCCAGAGCTTCTTCCTCACCGCGCGGCACATTGCTTGGGGGCGACGTAGTGGCTCTGACGGGGCGAGACGCTGCTGGAGAGTGGCTTCAGATTGTCTATCCGCCTGAGACTGAAGGCCGCGCCTGGGTACGCGCGAAGGAAATTGAGACCTTCGGCGCATCTGCTGGGCTTCCCATCATCGGTGATGCAGGGACTTTGCCGACTCCGTCGGCGACCGCGTCGCCGACGCGGCAAGCCTTACCTGCCGGGCCTGGGGGCCGGTTGGTCCTGGAGACCGCCAGCGGCGGCGACATCTATCTGGTGAACGCCGACGGCTCCGGCCTCCGCCGCCTGACCGATGGCCTGGACCCCGCCCTCTCACCGGACGGGCGTCTCGTTGCCTTCGCGCGGTGGCGAGAGCCGCATGGACTTTATCTTTTGGATTTGAAGACGGGCGAGGAACGGCGGTTGTTTGCCGCCAATAGGGTGAGGACGCCTGCTTGGTCGCCCGATGGTACGAGCATCATCTTTAGCCACGAGACGGGGGGCACAGCGGCCCGACAGGTTTGTATCCCCAGGTTGGGCTGTTTCACCATCCCGCCGCAGACGTATCGCCGCCTGGGACAGGTATGGCTGGCCGATGGCACCTTTCGTGATCTTCCTTCTGATCTGCAGAGCATCTCTCCCTCTTGGTCGCCGGACGGTGAGCGATTCGCTTATCGGGGGGATCGGGGCATTCGCCTGGCCAAGACGGATGGCGATTCAAGGCTGTTGCGGGAAGACGTCCGTATCATGAGTCCTTCCTGGTCACCGGATGGCAGGTATCTCGCCGTGCAGGTGCGCCAGCATGACCACTGGGATATCTTTCTGCTGGAAGTGGATACCGGAGGACTCATACCCCTCACGAGTTCACCGGTCTTGGCGGCGCGCAAGGCGAATAACGTCGCGCCGGCCTGGTCACCGGATGGCCGCTACATCATCTTCTTGACCGATCGCAACGACCGCTGGGAAATCTACATCATGAATCGCGACGGTTCCGGCCAGCGACCGCTATTTCCGCGCGGCCTGCCGGGCGTGACTCTGAAGTACGATTACGCGGCGGAGCGGATGGTTTCTTGGGGGAGATAACGAGAAAAGAGGGGACGCACGCTGCTGCGCGCCCCCTCGCTTACTTGTGCCGGTTTGGATTACGGAGTTCTCAGGCCTTCACCCCCTACCCCCTCTCCCAACTTTGGGAGAGGGGGTAGGGGGGTGAGGGCTGGACACTGTCTATTACCCGCGCAGAAACTCGTCGATCGCGGCCTTGCTGATGCGATATTGAGCGCCGATCTGCCGCGCTTTGAGCTGTCCTGACTGTATCATATTCAGTACATCGGCCTCGGTGACCCGCAGATAGGCAGCAGCTTCCGCCGTTGTCATCACCTCCGGCACGGTAGCAGGAGCAGTGGGCTGTGGCTGCTGCGCCTGTTGCATCGCCTGCGTGACCATCCCGGCCAGGCCTGCGCCCAGGCCGATGCCGGCGCCGAGGCCCAGACCTGTGCCTACGCCGCCTTCGCCCCCCGGCTGCCCTGCGGCCCTCTCCACCGCCAGGCCGCTCTGGTACTCCAGGAAGGACTTTGCGCCGACCGCGCCCATTGCAGCACGCTTATCAATCGCGGCCTGTGTCTCCTCGGTGGGCACAATGGCATTGATGATGAAATCTTTGAGTTGGATGCCCGCAGCGCCGAAGGTGCGCTGCGCATTGGCGAGGACGACCCCTCGCAGTTCGCTGAATTGGGCAGGCAGGTCAAAGACCCCCAACTTCATCTCGCTGATGCTCTCCGTCAGGGCACTGACCAGGGCGGTGCGCAGGAAGTCGTCTATGTCGGCGGTCTGGTAGATGCCCTGTGTGCCGACGATTTTGGCAACAAACATCTGCGGGTCGGTGATCTGCATGACGTAAGAGCCATTTGCCATTAGGCGTGCCATGCCCAGGTCCGGGTCGCGGATAGGGATGGGGTTGCGGGTGCCCCAAAAGCGGTCCTCACGGAACTCCCGCATGTTGACGAAATAGACCTCGGCCTTGAAGGGCGTCTGGCCGCTGAAGGCGAGGCCGATAAGCCCTGTCAGGAGGGGTATGTTCGCCGTAGTGATCGTGTGGCGTCCGGGGCCGAAGGTATCCAGTGCCTTGCCGTCGCGGAAGAAGACCGCCGTCTGGCTCTCGCGCACGATGACCTGTGAGCCTAAGCGAAAGTCGCCGGAACCGATCTCCGGGACGCGCACCACTATGTCGTTAGGACCCTGATTAGGGGCCTCAATCACATCAAAAATCCGTGGCATGTGTAACCTCCTCTACAGAATGCGGGACAGACAGGATCATTGGCTTCCCGTGATCACTTCGGCGCGCTGGCTGAAGGTGTTGTTCAGCTCGTTGAACAGCGTGACGAGGCTGCTGGCTGCCTCGGAGATGCCTTCTTTCTTCTTCACCGCGTCGGCCAGCGCCGTCACACCTTCGGTCACGCGGCCGGTTTGCGCGGCCAACACCTCATCAAAAGCGATGAGCGCGTCCAGCTGTTCTTCCTTGACCTGGACGGCATCAAAGAAACCTGAATAGCCGTAGCTGGCCGTTCGGATGCGGTCGATCAGGAGTTGCAGCTTTGCCTGGGCGCGGTCCACCTCGGTCACCAGGGCATATTCCCGACGCGCGGCCAGTTCCTGTTGCGCCTCTAATATGCGACCATGTTCGGTCTGCAGGCGGCGCGCCAGTTCGGTGCGCAGTTGCTTATCCGCCTCGCGCCGGTTCTCTTTTTCTTTGTATCCTTTGATGCCCGGCAATCCGGCGATGGCTCCGCTGATACCCCTCCGTTTCGCCATCTCTTTACCTCCTTGTGCTCAGAATAGTAGCCGTTCGTTCATTGACTCAAAAAGACCTCGGAACCGCAGAACGGGCATTTGATGACGCCCTTGCCTGCCAGTTGCAGTTGCCCGCCACAGTTGGGGCATTTCTGATCCTGTTTCATCTTGCTCGCTTCGCGCGAGTAGAGGATGCCGTCTTTCCAGTTGATTGCGCCGCTGAAAAGGCCCTTTCCCACCAGATCACGTATGTCGTCCTCTACTTGGTCGCGCGGGATGCCGAGTTCCAGCGCGACTTCGGCGACGCGCACCTGTCCCTGGGCCAGCACCATGTTGAGTATCTTCTTCTGCTTTGCCACCTGCGCGTACTCGGTCGCTTCTTGTCGCCCGCGCACGGCGAGGAACACGCCACCGCCGACCAAGGGCAGGACGACCACCATCGCCAGGCCGAAGCCTAGAATCGCGCCCGGGGTGCTCACCCGGCCACCCGCGATGCCCGACAGTAAGAACGCTCCTACGATGCCGCAGATGAGGAGCCCCGCTGCCGCGAGGATGATGCCTGAAAGACGGCCCATGCCGGTCATGTTTCTGACCTCCTGACCCAAGATTGTTGGTTATGAGGCCCGTTCTACGGTCGTTTCCGCGATCTGGCCGAGGCCCTTGCCCTGTAACATTTCTCTAACCGAAACCCGCCGATCCGCGCCCGCCACCTCCGCCGCCGATGCCGCCACCGCCGCTCCAGCCGCCACCTGAGAAGCCGCGCCGGCTGCCGGAGGAGGAAGAGGTGGAAGAAGGCTGCGGCTCGCTGGAAAGGGTGCGCGCGGCAGAATCCAACATGCTGAAGAGGCCGCTGCTCATGCTCTCCAAGCCGCCGAACACACTATCGGCAGCGCTATCTAATGAGGGAGCAGGCATCCCTTCCCGACTACCGCTGAGTGGCGGCGCGGCCCGGCCTAAGCCACGTCCGGCTTCGGTTGGCTGATCTTGCCACCCCCTCTGACGTGGGCCGTAATAGCCGTAGGGGACGTGCGCAGGGTAATACCAGGTGGGCGCGGGGGTTTGTACGGCGGCGAATTTGCGCACATAACTCCGCTCCAACCCGAATGCTATGGCATAAGGGAGATACTTATCAAAAATCTCCTTTGACTCTTCCAAGTTCGTATATTTCTCAATGTTTTCCAGGTAACGTCTGAACGCTTTCCAACGGGCCGATGCTTCCGAGCCGGCTGGCGTTTTGTTAGGCATGAAACGGGCCAGGAAGATGAGCCCCATGAAAAAGACCCCCAGCGCCACGGGCAGGCAGATGGCATAAGTGGTGTATTCCGAGAGCGCGGCCAGTCCGCAGAATCCTAAGGCCGCTGTGCCGATGAGACCGACCATGCCGAGCGCGGTATAGGAGTTGCGGGTGCGTTCCGGGCTTGTTTTGAAGAAGCCCTCGCGCACCACTTCGTTGTAGAGCTCGGCCTTGATCTTGGGAATCGCAGTATAGAATTTCTCTTTGAGGTCTGATAGGCGACGTTCCTTGCTGCCCGCGCCGAACAACCTCTCCACCAACAATTTCTCATAGGGGCGCAGATTGCTGGTATCACCCTCAAGCCGATAGATGAAATCCTTTTTACTGCCGATTCCCAATAGTCCTGGTTCTTCTACCTCCTGCATACTCAAGATGCCGCGGCGG
>FWPU01002209.1_pt1 | contig 54976 bp, 54 predicted proteins | sample 2228361 | NCBI WGS metagenome assembly FWPU01 (sample SAMEA103939777, study PRJEB20133) | metagenome | reverse complement strand
CTCATGGAATCCGGCCCCCACCCCGCCCTCGGCCACCAGGCCGGGAACCAGACCGCCGTCCGGCTCATGCACCACCGAGGTCAGGATCAGGTTAGGGTTCAGCTTCAGCGCTTCCAAGGCCCACCACGACGGGCTGCCGTTGGGATAGGGGTTGTTGCGTAGGGCTTCCACCTGCTTTTCCCGCTGGCGGGTCATCCAGTTGCTGAGCTGGGCCACTGCCTTGCGGTAGTTGCGCCGGAAGGCCAGAAAGTCGCTCTCTAGCTGGTCGGCCTCGACGTTACCCTCAGCCAAGCCCAACTCCCCGCCTAAACCGTTGACCAGGTAGCTCACACCAGTGATGAACCCTTCCCGCTTAAGCATGTCGAAGTCTTGCCGAACCTCATCCCACATCCCCACTGCCCGATCCAGCGTGCGGTAAACCGTGCATACCCAGCGCACGCTCTCCAGGCTGAAGGTATTGATGGTGCGGCAGGCCGTACCTCCCCACTGCTGCACCTGCTGCCAGATGGCCTCAAGGTTCGCCGGGTTCTCCGAGGGGGGCTGGGCCGCGGGGTCTACCACCACGCTGAAAAACTGGCGTTTGGCTCCCACGTTGATGGTGGTTAACGAGGATGCTTTCGGCGCACTGGCCGCCGCTGTAAAGACAATCTCCACCGTGGTGTTTTTCTGTGGATCACTTACCGTAATAGCGTTGGGAGCGTACGTCACCCCTGTGGGCAGCCCGGTGATGTTGATGGGTAGAGTCCCGGTAAATCCGTCCGGCAGCACCGCTAACGTGCTTTTAACCGACTGGCCTGGCGCTAACGAGACCGGCACCGGGGACAGGCTGATGGTGTAGCTCTGGGCCAAACCCATCCCCAGAAGAAGAAACAGCGCAAATATCCGCCTCATTTCTCACCTCCATAGGCCAGCGCTCGCACCGCCCGCATCACATCCCCGCCGTAGCGCTTCACCATCTCACGTCGCTGCGCTACCTCGTCCTTGGTGGACGTAAACAGCCAGTAGTCCACGGGGCTGGGCCGTACCACGATGACCTCTCCCTCCCGGCCTTCCCCGGTGCGAATCCAGGCCAGCGCCTCGGAGTAAACCCCCTTGACCCCGGTCAGACCCCCATGTACCGCGATGGCCCGGTCAGGCATCCCCAGCACCTCCCGCATCACGGCAAGCTCGGCCTCGCTGCGTGAGAGACGTAGCAAAAAGTGGAAGGTGGTGTTCTGCAACAGCGCCCTGGGCCCCTCCCCGGCGAAGTCGGCCAGGCTCTGGGTGATGCTCCAGATGCCCCCGCCTAAAAAGCGGAAGCGCCGGTACAGCTCCTCGATGAGGCGGCTGGCGTAGGGGCTCTGAAAGACCTTCCAGGCTTCATCGAGCACCACCAGCACCCGCCGTCCCTGGCCCTTTTTGGCCCGCTTCCACACCAGGTCGGCGATGAGCAGCGTGCCGATGATCTCCAGGTCGTCCTTGAGGCCCTCGAGCTCGTAGCACACCACCCGCGCCTGGGCCAGGGGTACGCTGGTAGGCCGGTCGAGGAACCTCCCCTTGGGGCTGTCGCCCACCCAGGACTGAAGCCTGAGCGCCAGCTTCCGCGCCACTTCCTTCTCCGAGGGTGAGGCCGGACGGCTGCCTATCTCGTCCAGCAGCACTAGGGTCTGCGCCAGGTCAGACAGACGGGCCCCCTGGTACACCTTCTTATAGCTACCGTCCGGCTGGGGCACGTCAGGGCTGGCTCGCTTGTAGGTCTGCTCGATGGCCGCCTCGAGGATGGCGTTCTCCACCGCCTCTTCGGTTTTGTCCTCGCCCGGTGGCAGCATCGCCCGCAAGAAGCGCAGCACGTCCTGAAGTTTCTCGGGGCTGGGCTCGGCCTCGCCCTCCTCCAGGTCGAACATGTTGACCGAGGTCTCTCCACCAGGTCGGATGTCAATAAACGCTCCGCCAAACGCCTCCACCAGGGCCTCGTAGTTCCGCCCCCGGTCGAGGATCACCACGTCCACCTCGTCCCGGCGTAGCAAATCTGCGAGTACGTACTGAGTGAAAAATGTCTTCCCCGATCCCGAACCGCCCGCCACGATGCCGTTCCAGTTGGCCGTGCGGGGTGTAAAGGCGTCGAGGTAGGTCAGCGAGCGGAAGCGGTTATGAAACAGCACCACCGGCTTGTCATGTCCCTTCCAGGCCCCCGTGAGGGGCACCAGGTCGGCGGCGTTGGACTCCAAGAGGCTCACCACCTCGTCGCTGATCCCCCCGCTAAAAGGGGCCCGGCTCTTCCAGGGCTCGAAGAGGCCGTTTTTGAGTTGACGGAAGGGGTTGCCGGGAATCTCCGACAGTTTGCCCACCACCTGGCTGGCCCGCCGCTCGAGGGCCTCCCGCTCCCGCTCAATCAGAATGAGTGAAACGCCCACGCGATATACGTGGTCGCCGGTCTGTGAAATGTGGGCAATCGCCCCCTCAGTCTCCTGTTGTCCGATGATAACGTTAGGGTCTACATAGGTTTCGGTGTTGGCGCTGGCCGCATAGAAGCGCCGCGCCCGCGCTTTGAGGGCCTTCAGGGCCCGCTCGTAGGGCTCGTGGTGGAAATCCACCACCAGGTAGTATTCCCCCCCACCGGCTAAAGCCAGCACGTCCCCCATCTCGGTGTAGGTCTCGTCGGGGATGGTGTACAGGCTGAACATGCTCAGCCAGCGCCCGCCTACGTATAGCGCTTCCCGTATGCTGTTGTCCACCTCGCTCCGCAACAACTGCGCCCGCAAGGTGGGCGGCTTGAGCCCCGGCATTTTCTCCACCGCCGCCCGTGGGTAACGCTGCCAGGTAGGGCGGTAAGCGGGCACCCCCGAGAGACGCAAACCAGGGTTCAGGTAGCGGTAGGCCAGGCCAAAGACCGCCTGGGAGTCCATCTCCCGCACTTCCACGCCCCGCCCCCGAGCAATCATGCGGATACGTTCGCGGATTTTGGCCCCTTCTTTGATCAGCCCTTCCAGTTCTGCCTTCCCGAACGGCAATCGCTTGGGCCGCTTGCGTCCAAAGCTCACAGTGAGGAAGGCCCGCCGCTCCATGACCTCGCCCCGTTCCCACAGGGTGCGCCAGTGGCGATACCGTTCCTCTGCCAGTTCACGAGCTACCGGATGGCTGGGTGTGTAGGCCGTCCGGTATGCGTCCACCACCCCTTCCGGCGCGGGGGCCGCCTCCACATATAGCCGGGCTCGTGTGCCCTGAGGCACGCCGTTTCGGAGGACGCTCCGCACCATGTAGAGCAGGCCCTCGAGGTCGCTCTGGCTGAGCAGCAGGGTGGGCTTGAGCAGCAGCTCCACCCCCACCTCGGCCCGCCCATCCTCAAGCACCATCAGCCCCTCATGTATCTCCCAATAAGCAAACTCCTCGGTAAGCGAGTGCTCCCGAGGGCGGTTGAGTATCGTTAGCCCGCTAGTCTCCGCCATTCTCCCTCAACAAAAGTGGAACTGTCTCCTTATCCTTCCCCGGCACATAGCGGTCGCTCTGGGTCAGCCATAGCATCTCATGCAGCAGCGACGCACCTGGGTAACGTTCACGGAGCCGATCCGCCGCCACCAACGCCAGATAGCCCGTTACTGCTCCGGCGAGCAGGCCCATCGCCGGGTGCATCCCCTCCATCAGCCGCAAACCGATCACGAAGCCCAGCCCGATAACAGGCAGTTGCCACACCTCCAGGCCGACAATCGTAATGGGTTGATAGAGACGGTACACCCGGCGACGCATACAACCTCTAGCAGGCAGTGCCGGTCAGGAAAATCCGTGCGAACGCGGGAGCCGCAGCCAGAATCACACCACCCACGGCTGCCCCGATCATGAGCGGAACGGCCTTTTTCCCACCAATCATCAGACTAATGCCACCGATGGCGAACATGATGATGACCAGGGCCAGCCCAAACGGGCCGCTCATGGCGTTGTAGATGTTGCAGATGGCGGTGGTCAGGTTGGTGAAGGCCGCATCCGCCTGGGCGTGGGCCACGCCACCCAGCCCCACCAGCGCCAACCCCATCAGCAACCCACGAATCTCCGAACCTGCGATCTTTTTAGCTAAAAGGCCGATTTTACTCATGCTGTCACCTCTACGATTTTTTTGTTACCCATTACGGGTAATATGATGTTACCATATGCGACTTGACCCAGAGATTAAACAACAGGTTGAGGCTGTCCTGAAAAGTCCAGTCCCTTCACCCACCGACCCTGAGTTTGATGAGCTGCTGCTGCGCCTACGCAAGGAGAATCCCGAACTGGCCGATCTTCTCGAGTCCGGCATCCTCTTTGACGACCTGCCCACCCCCGAGGAAGAAACCCAGCGGGCGGTGGCGCGGCGAAGCTGGCTACTCACCCTCAAGCACCGCCTGCTTGACCGCTACGACGAGCTCACCGGGGAGTGGGTGCCCTCCCGTCCCAAACAGATCGCGGTGGGGTTTGCCGGTCTGATAGCGGCCACTACCCTGTGGTTCATCCTCTCCACCCGCAATACAGAGCCCGCCAAAGGGGGCCTGCCTGTGCCGGTTCCAACCGCTACGACTACGACCGCACCTAAACCCGAACCGGCACCCCCTGCTTCAGCTAACTCAGAAGCAGCCGCTACTGGAGGGACAGCCGCAAGTACAAACGGTGAGACCGCCGCTGCCACAGGCCAGAGCCAGAGTCCACAAGATACGGGTGCAACTCCACCCCCTCCTAGTGGCTACTCTGAAGTGCCGCCCCCACCTTCAGGGTATCCAACCACCCCGCCGCCCTCGGGTTATTCGACCACAACTGGCGCGGCACAGACACCACCGCGCCAACCCATGACCCTGTACGTGGCGAACGCCGGAAGCGCGACTGCACAGGCTGCCGGCAGCGGTCAGCAGACCTCCAGCGATGCTACTGGCCCAACTCCACCGGCCCCGCTGACCATCGCTACGGCTACCACCACCCAGAGCCAGGGCGGGCCGCTGACCCTAACGAGCCCCCAGGCCTCTTCTGCACCCTCTTCTTCAGGCCGCCCGATTACCGGCTCTGTGGCTGAAGACGTGGCGGCAGCACTCCAGAACCAGCCGGTTTCCTCCAGCCGCTCTTCCGCTTCAGGCCCAACTGATGGGGCTCTGACCCTCAAGAAGGAAACCCAGTCCACCTTCACGGTACGGGCAGTTGAGGGCCAGGGCGGAAAGGGCGGGAGCTTCTACCTGGTGGGCGGGCAGGCCCAGACCTCAACGCCCGCTTCTACACCCACACAACCACCTGCACCCGGCGCGGCGTTGCCAACCTTCCCCTCGGCTCCGGTAGCACCAGCAGCTACCGGCCCAGCGCCCGCGCCAGCGATGGCCTCTCCCTACCCCCTGGGCACCCGCCTCAAAGGGCGGCTGGGTATCGGGGTACTCATCGCGGAAGGTGTCCCCGGCCCGGTAGCGGTAGACGCTGAGGACGGCTCCACCTGGGTAGGCGAGGTTACTCTGGACGAGACCCGCCGCCTCAAAGGGAAGCTCACCAAGGCCATCAAGGACGGCAGGGAGTACACGGTCAGCGCCACCCTGCTGGACGCCGAGGGGACGCTGGGGGTGGCGGCCAGAGTGCGCGAGGAAGCGCCCTCCATCGCCGCTGACCTTATCCGGGGCAGCCTGCGCGGGGTGAGCGATTACGTCACTGCGGCCTCACAGGCCAAGAGCGTGACCGTGCTGCCGGGGGGCGGGGTGGCCCAGTCCTCGCAAACCCCGCCTTTGGAGCTATTCATGGCCGGAAGCCTGGCGAACCTGTTTGCCCTGCAACAGGACAAGAAAGCGGTGGTACGGGTGGCCCAGGCTGAGAAAGGAACGGAGGTGGTGATCCTTGTTGTCCCAAGCCAGGAACCTGCCACGAGGTGAGCGACAAGCAGTACTGGAGCGTATCCATGAAGCCCTGCGCTGTGATCTGGCCCTCTCCGAGGGCCAACTCATGCGCCATTACGGGATGGTTCCCTCGGAAAAGGAAGCCCACCGTGTGGGCATCTTCATCGTGCGGGCGGTGCTGAACCCCTCGCACCACGCCAACCGGCTGATGGAGGTGCGTTTCTACACCCCCTTTCTCTGGGTCAGCCGCCTGGGGCCGCCCCTGCTGCGGCATCTGGCCGGGGTGGGGGAGATGCGGCATATCCTGGGGGCCAGGCCCGAGGTGTGGCGTACCGATACCCACCGCATCCACTACCGCGAACAGCCCGATGCCTACTGGTACAGCAAGCTGGGCCCCATCGCCATCGAGTACGACGCGGGAAGCTACTCCCCGGCACTGCTCAAGCGCAAAGCCGAGACCTTCGCCCTGCGCTTCGTGGGGCAATACTGGGGGGCTCCCACCGAGAAGAAGGCAGAGCAGCTACGGGTAAAGCTGGCAGGGTTCGGGCTGGAGCCGCGTTTTGTGCTGGCCGCGCCCTGGTGGTAGCTTTCTTGCCCCTGCGGGACAGATGTAGATAGAAAACAGGGGCAAGATGCCCCCTATTTTGCCCGGAGTGCTTTCAGCTCTTCCTTCCCCCAGCCCTCAGCCTCCCGGCTGCGCTTTAGCAGGCTGTCGGGTAGCTGCGGCAGGCGTTCTTTGAGCGCGCTGAAGGCCCGCTCGAGGCTCGCCCGCCGCATTCCCAGGTCGAGGGCTACCCGGCTTCCGAACCGCCAGGCCGCCAGCCAGAAGGCCCAGGCGTTCTCCTGGGTGGGTTCTGCCCGGCAGAGCGGGCCACCCTCCGGGTCTCCGAGCAGCACGGCTTTGTCCGCCAGACCGAGCTGATCCAGATCGGCCCGCCACGCCTCCCACTTTTCCTCGGGGAGCCGCCGGGCCCGCCACAGGTAGAGCGGGGTGTCCGCCAGGTCGAACTGGCGGGCCACCTCCTCCCAGGAAACACCCGCCCGCACCGCTTCTTCCTGGAAGACACCCTCGATGACCAGGGCGTTTTCCTCCGTCTTCGCTCGTCCTTCCAGAACGCCCTGGGGCCGCTCGCCTTCATAGACGGGCAGCCGCACCGGCCTGGGGGTGAGCAGGCTCGCTTCCACGGTGGCCCGGTCGAGTTCCACCGTAAGACCTCGAGCCAACCACCCCTCGATCTGATCGCTGGTGAGGGTATTCGGAAACACCGCAACGCGCACTATGTTCCTCCTTTTTGGTAATATCTTACTGAGGGCTACCTGGTTCCTTTTCGGAAGGGTCAGGCAGGCGCTCAGTCTCAAGTCGAAAAGACGAGAGGCTGGGTTCGCGGCCTGCGCCTCTCGTCGGAAAGGAAACTATGGTTAAGGTTAGCACACTCAAAGGCTACGGTAAAGTCGAGATGGTGGTCAGGCGTATTGCAGAACGTGAAGGCTGGGAGATCATCCAGGTCAGGGGGGCACTGTTTGACGCCACCACCGCCGACCTCATGGAAGAACTCCCGTCCTACGTCGAGTGCGAGCAGGTTCGCCAGCACCTCCTCGAATCCGGGGATGAGGTACTCGTTCCCCTTCCTCGCGGCTGGTTGCTCGCTCGAGTGCGCTAAGACCCTAAGGCCCTCAGTCCTTTTTGCCTCTCAGAGACTATCCTTTTCTCTGAGGGGTTCCATTTTGCCCCCCTTCTTGCCCCCGCTCACTCCTCGCCATCCTGCTCCAGGGGCAAGATTTCACGCACTGCCCTCACCTCCAATCCCCCCTCCCGCACCATCTGGTCAAACCGCTTGGGGTAGGGGTGGTAGACCCGCACCTCTTCTGCTGTCCCCAGCTTCTTGCGCTCATACCAGCCCATCCGCCGCAGGGTGTTCCTGAGGCTCCGGGTGCTGTACGCCCGCAGGCTGGCGATCACCATCAGCCGCTTTCCATTTCGGCTCATAAAGGCGATCCTTCCCCTGGGGTTTCGCTCCAAAAAGCGCCACCCTTCCCGCTCCGCGATGCGGATCGCCCGGCGCAAAAGCACCGCATCGGCCACCGCTGTAGCTCGGGGGCTGTAGAAGCGGGTCATCGCCAGCACCTCTACCCGCCCCTTGGGGCCCACCACCACCGCCTTGCCCAGGACAGTGGGGATGATGCCCAGGTAGCGGCGTCGCACCAGGTCATAAAACGTGGCCCTGGGCATCCGCACCAGGGCCTCCTCTACCAGCATCGGCCCTCTCAGATGAAGGCTGCGAATGAAACGCTGATACCGCTCCGCAAGACTCATCGCCCCTCAAGCTCAATCCGCGTCCCGGCCATCACCGAGCGCTTCAACACAAGCTGCCGCCCGCTGCCGATCTCCACCAGCCCCCACTCCAGCGCAATCTCCCCGGCCCGGGCCCCCTCCAGCGTGATGAGGCCCGAGAGGGCCTCACCAGGGTTGATCAGGGTCTTCAAGGGCTCTCGCTTGAGGCTGTAGGAAAGTCGGTTGCCCCCCTGGGTGATCACCAGCCGCCCGGGGTCTGCCGCGAGGGTACGTGCGCCCCGGTTCTCCAGGGTAAAGAAGAGGGTGATGGTGCCCTTTCCATCCGAGGGCACCTGGGCGGTGGTGGTAAAGCGTACCTGGTCGGGACTCACCGGAGTTGTTTGCGTTTGCGGAGCAGGACTGCTCGCCTGGGGCTGCGGGCTTGTGGTTGGGGTGCTGCTCACCGGCGGGACGTAGGTGGAAGCCGGGGTCTGGGTTCTGGCCCGGCTAAGCTCAATCACGTACCGCCGTGGCCCCACCCCCGGCCCGATCTTCAGCGTAAACAGCAGCGTGCGCCCCGCCACCTCCACCACCAGGTCGGTCTGCCCGGCCTTCTGGGTGGCCGAGATGAGGATGCGCGGCCCGGCGCTCTCCACCCGCAAAAGCTCACCCTTGGCCGAGGCCAGGGTGCTCACGGTGTCCCAGAAGTCCATCACCGTGGTAAAGCCCGGCGAGACCTCGATGAGCCCCGGCACCCGCACCAGGTCGTCGGCATAGTAGGTCTTGAGCACCGACTGCCCCAGGGCCATCGGTGCAACCAGCAGCATGAACAGCAGGGTTAGTTTTTTGTAATAACTTATTGCCTTCATACAGGCATTATATGACAATAACCCGTTATCGAAAATGCTGGCGTACTCGGCTACGGAGAGGGAAGTACATCCTGAAGGGTTTACTGCTCGACCAGAAGAGCCAGATTCCCCGGAAGAAGGAGGCCAGGCCAGTTGCCAAGATTAGCATCAGGAATGCGAAGAACGCCTGCTTCGGCCCCTTTGCCATTTCCCAGGCAAGGAACAGTTCTAGCCCCCCCACTGCTAGCAGCGTCCAGAACTTCCACGGGGAGAAGCTGCCAAAAAGCGCCATGAAACGTAGAACCAGCGCCCCCATGAAGGCGATATAGGCAGCGCCCACCCCGCCCGGCTGGGAGAACCCGGCCCCTGCAAACATCACCATCTCGAGCAGGAACACCAGCCGCCAGCCCAAGGCCCTCCAAACAACCTGCCCGAAGTGGGGCCTGGGCGGAGCCCCTGGCGGCACCAGCTCCACCACAAAAGCAGGTGGAGCCTTCTCACGCCCTCCGATCACCTCCTCGCCCCGCAGGCGGTACCGCCCACCCTTGGGGCGGATGGAGGGCACCGGGGAGGTACGGTTTCGTAACCAACCCGCCACCTCCTTCACCTCGTCGTCGTCCAGCAGGCGCTTTCCCCGCAGGTACTCCTTGATGGCCCCCTCGTCCCGCAAGGCCAGAACACTGCCCACCCGCCCCTGGGGTTCCTTCAGGTTGGGGTTCAGCACCACCGGCAGGGCGGAGATCGCCCTCCCTGAGTCTTCCCAGACCCGCTTGGCCTCGGTATCAGCGATAAGGGGGAACTCCGCCACCACCAGTACCCCCGCTGGCCCCACATAGAAGGTGGCTGGCGTGTCGTCCAGAACAACCCGGCGCACGTGGTGCTCGGGCCTGGCCGTAGCAGACTGGGAAGGCCTGGTCGGGGCCGGATCGGGCTTGATCAGCAGCCGCACCACCTCTTTCACCTCGTCCGCTGACATAACCGCCTTGCCGTAGCGGGCTTTGCGCTCGAGGGCCTGTCCGTCTCGAACAGCCCGCACCCTGAGCCGGGAGAAACACGGGCGCAAGCGCTCTTCCAGCTCGAGGCGCACCTCCCTCCGCTTTCGCGCCTCTGCCGCCACCACCCACACCCCTGCCGGGCCTACCCAGAACTCATAGTCTTCCCCACGGGGCACAAGGCGGTAAACCGGGCCTGGAGCCTCCGGCGCGGTAGCGGCCATCCGGCGGTAGGCCGGGCCTGAATATGCCCGCGAGCCCAGCGCATACTCGAGCGCACCCACCGCCCTGCGCCCGGCCTGCTCGATCTGCTCCCGGGTAGGCATGGATATCCAGGCGGGCCGGTTGTGAATGACCCGGTTCCTCAGCCCCAAGAAGCTCTGCACCGCCCGCACCGCCTCCGGTGAAAGGCGGTGCTCCACCTGCACCAGCAGCTCGCCTGCGCCCCTGGCCGGGCGGGTAGCCCCCAGGCGCTCGAGCAATTGCTCCACCTGGTGGCCGTACTCAACCGTAATGGCATAGAGTTCGCGCATGTTGCTACGTTTATTTGATGGTTGCCCTACCTAGAAAGGCAGGTCATCTTCCTCTTCTATGAACCCCGCATGAGCTTCTTCTGCTGCCCGATCCGCCGCCCAGAAAGCCTCGTCGAAAGTATCGTAGCTTCCTATCACCATCTCCACCCCTTCCTCGTCCCGGTGTACCGCCTGGAAGGTGTGGATATTCGGCTGGCACACGAACCACACCCCCTTGCCTCGGTACGACTGGAAGACCTCCCGCTCAACCAACATCCCGTTCATCTTGATAATCAATATCTACCTCCTTATCGCTCACCCCACGCGGCTTTCCCAGCCGCCAGGTGTAACAGACCCTCGAGCCGCTATCCTTGCTCTCGAACTGTACCCGGCTTCTCAGCAGCCGCTCCTCGAACCTGCTCTCCGCCACCAGCTCCCAGAGCGTGCGAAAACCCTCCCGCTCCCGCACCCGTACCTCGCGCCAAACCTCTCCACCGGCCTCCACGGGCCTCGAGAGGAAAAGCTCCTCATCGTGGCAAGCCTGCACCACGATGGCTCCCGGCGGCATCCGTAGCGAAAGAGGCACGATCTTAGCTCGAGGCCGGATCCACATGCAGCACCTTCCGATATTCCCCCCAGGCCCGCTCGAGCGCCTCCTCGTACTCCGGCCAGCGCTCCCGCAGCGTCCACCGCAAGGAGGCCAGCCCCTCCCCCTGGGGCCAGTCCACACTGGCCACCAGTTCCCCCAGGTCGCCCACCGGATCGTCCCGCAACTGCTGCAACAGCAACCACTCATAGAAGGAGAGGCTGTTCCAGGGCGTGAGGTCTCGAGCTCCCTCCACGTACAGCGAACGCTCCTCGTAGGGGCTCTCCCGCCCCAGCCGCACTGCCATACTCCAGTCGCCCTCTTCATGCCACAACCCAGCCCGCTCGAGGGCCTCCTCGGCCCCGGAGGCAGCGACCCGGATGGTCGCTGGGAGCTCTGTCCTCTCGTCCATTCCCAGCACTACCCAGACGTTTATGTGCTTCTCCTCGCGCATCTCCGCACTCCACACCTTCATCCTCAGAGGGAAAAAACCACGTCCTGGACGGGTAGAATGTAGGGTAAGGCGTGATAATCATCGCAAAAACTCCCCATCCTACACCTCCCTACATCCTCCCTACATCCTGAAAAATCAGTCCTGAACGGCAAAAAAAGAAATGGATGTAGGATGTGTAAGGAAATCCGGGGTTATCGCGTATATGAAATTTTTTCGTGGCGTCAACCCCAAAAACCCTACATTTTCCCTACATCCTACATAAACGACGTTCTGGACAGCTTTCCTGGGATGTAGGGTCGCTGTAGGGTCATGTAGGTTGTGTAGGATCACCCCCCTGATTTTCATAATCTTCATACGAACCCCTTCATGTCTCATTTTTCCCTTCCGTGGGAAGCTCCATCCCGAGGAAGAAGATTCCCTCTGCAAGCCTCCTTCGCTCGAGCCCCCGCTGTTCCAGTTCGGCCACGAACGCTTTCTGGCTAAGCATCCTCTCTCCTTCCTCGAGGGCCCATTCCTGATAGGCCGCGTACAGCGCTGACGATGCAGTTCGCCCGCTTCCCAGCCTGCACCGCTCCTTCAGGAACCTGCCTACCTGGTCCTCCCGCTCGCGGTAGGCGCGGTTGGCCTGCGCTATTGCCTCCGGCTCCCGAAGGCCCTCCTGGTAATACATCCGCAAGCCCTGCACGGCCCAGGCCAGAAGACCTACCGACTCTTCTCGCAACTTCCAGGGCAGGGTGCGATCCCGGCGTTCAGGTGGGATGGTCACGTTGAAGGGGATGAGCTTGATGCGCCGCCAGAACGCCTCGCTATGGTCCCTCGAGCGCGGCAGATGGTTGGCGGCGATCCACACCTTCCAGGTCACCGTGAAGGTGATGGGATTCTCGCGGATTTTGCGGGCGGTGAGGGTGTTGTCCCCGCTCATACTCTTGAGCAGGGCGCTGCGCCAGATGCCTTCGGGGTCCACCTCCTGCATCACCACCAGCCGCTTGCCCCGCATGGCCGCGATCTCCGTGGGGTGGCGGTCAGAGTTCCTTTGCAGGAGCAGTTCCGGGTCGGCCCGGTGGGCGTAGGGACCGAAAAGCCAGGAGAGGACCTCAAGGAAAACGCTCTTGCCGTTGGCCCCACTCCCGTAGCACAGGAAGATCACGTGCTCGCGGTTGTCGCCCAGCAGGCTATAGCCCACCGCCTTCTGCACGTAGCGCCGCAGATTCTCGTCCGGCAGCACCTCCTCCAGGAAACGCTCCCAGCGCGGGCACTCAGCATAGGGATCGTAGGGGTGAGGGAGGACGTGGGTATGCCAGGCGAGCTTCCGGTGCGGGCCCAGCGTCAGCGACTCCAGGTTGAGCACCCCGTTTTCCAGCGGAAGCTCGTCGGTCCTCGCGTCGAGCTCCCACTCTCGCACCCGCAGAGCCCACGAGGCCATCACCACGCTGTTTCGCACGGTGCTGAGCCGGTCAGACTTCTGCGCCCACTTGAAGAGCTTCTGGCTCTTGTCTGTTTCGCCCGCCTCTCCGGCTTGAAGCGCCTCCTGCAGGACGAGTTGCGGGAGGCGCTGCATGATCTCCAGCGCCACCGCGTCACTTCTCTCCCAGTGCGTGCCCGCCCACACCAGCCAGCCCTGGCCCTCCACGTGGGCCAGATCAGCGCCGAAGTGCTGCACGATCCGGTCGGCGTTGGCCCCCTCGGTATCGAGGAAGGGGGAGACCGCTCCCCTCTTGGGGGGCCAGTCCTCGTCCTGACGGTGGGGGGCCTGGTGCGCTGCTTCCCCGTCAGGGGAACACCGATAGGCCCCCTCCACGAGCGTCAGCAGCCGCGCCTTGAGGCTCTCCTGCCCCTGGGCGTGGGCCCACTCGCACGCATCCAGGCCGCCCCCCAGGGGTTCCAACGTAGCAACATCCGCGGCCCTGGCCGCAAGGTGTTCGCTACCCCGCCTAGCGGCGGCGAAAGAAGCGTCTCGCGAAGCAGCTTGAAGCCAGCGCTCGAGGGCTGTCCTTCCTCTTTCGTCCTCATCGGCGTAGAGGTATACCCTTCGACCCGCCAGACTCTCCCAGGGCACCCGACCCTCCACACCGGGGATACCGATCACGTCCAGCTTCTCCTCGAGGGCGAACCAACTGGTGATGGCGTTGAGTTCGCCTTCCATCACCAGCACTGCCCGCTCGGGGTGCTGCCCGAACCCTGGGGAGTACCAGGGTGGAGCTCCCCGGCCCGGGGTGAGGTAGCGGTAGCGGAAGTCCTGGGGATTTTTGAGCCGGGATTTGATGGCCTGCACCTCGCCCGTAGGCCCCAAAATGGGGATCACCAGGTCACCCTGGCGGCTCTTCCCCAATCCCACCCGCCGGGCCTGCTCGAGAGTGATTCCCCGCCCCTCTATGGCCGCCTCGTCGAGGCGCCGCTGGGCCTCTTCCAGGGCCCGCTGTTCTTCCGGGGTGAGGCCCGGTGCCCTTTGGTGAACAGCGGCGTCCGCCGTCTGTCCCAACAGGGGATCGTCCGCCCGGTGAACAGGCCCGTCAGGGCTCTGTCCTGCGCCACGCGAAGGCGCGGCGTGGGGATCGTCCGGTGAAGCCGCCCCAGCCCCCCTGCGTGGATGCTCAGCGGGAGGGCGTCGGACGGCCAGGGCCGCCTCTTCGCCCGCCCTGGCCTTGAGCAATTCCGCCGCCTCCTCCTTGCTCATTCCAGCCCGGAGCAACAGGTGGAAGCCGTTGCCGCTCTCCCCGGTGGCGTGGTCCTTCCAGAACCACATCCCCCGTGCCTGGAATAGCGAAAGCGAGGGGTGCGTGTCGCCTCGCCACACCGCCCGGCATACCCCGGCTCGCCCCGGCCTGGCCCCCGACTCCGGCCAGAGTTCGCATACCAGTGCAGGCAAGTCAACCCTCTCGATGGAGTGCGTCAGGGTGTCCTTCACTCTCCACCTCCTCCAGCTCGTGGACGAGCACCTCCAGGCTTTCTCCGCGCCAGACCTGCACCTCGAGCCAGGCCAGCCCCACAGACACCAGGAGCCGCCCGCCCATTTCCATGCCCAAAGCCTGACAGGCAAAGCGGGCCCTGCCGGCCATCTCCAGCACTTCCTGGAGTGCGTCAGGGAGTAGGGACAGCGGGTGCAGCATCATCCCCATCCCTTCCAGATCGAAGGCGATCTCTGGAAGAGGTCGAGTGTCCGGGAGCCGTGACCGCATCTCCTGGGCAGAACGCAGCAACTCTGCGATTCTGCCCGCCGGGAGGCTCACTGCCAGGCTCTTGTGGCGGGGTGTCAGCAAGAACAGATCTCTCTCCATTTGCATCACGTTGTGGTGCGCCCTGCGCACCCTGGTCATCTACTGACGCTAGCACGATTTCCAGCGCTCGCCGGACGAATGATGAGAAATCTTCGTTTTCGCTGTACTGACGCACTAATCGGACACGTCGTGGTCTAGGTGGCACTCGAACCCCTCCGCGATCTGTAACAGCAGCCTCTCCTCGCTAACGCCCAGCCGCGACGCCAGCACCCTCGCCAGCTTGTGACTGCAAACCAGCGAGGGCCGCCGTATCCTGCCTTGCTCGTACTTGGTAAGTAGCGACAACGTAATACCAGCTCCCATTGCCAGCGACTCCTGGCTCAAACCAGCACGCAGCCGCAGCCGACGGATGATGTTGGGTTGGCCCATGCCAGCATGGTAACATATTACTAACCTGCTAGCAATATATTACATGTAATAAACTACTGTATATGCCTAAGAAAAGTTTCCGTACAGCCCCCACAGAAATCCACACACCCCAGTGGGCCCGACTTCTGCAGGCCCGGCGTGAGAAACTGGGTTATTCCCGCGAAGGCCTGGCCCTGGCCGCCGGAGTTTCCCCTTCCCTTGTTGCCAAGCTCGAGCGAGGAGCCCACGACATTCGCGACATGAGCGTGGGGCGTTTACAGGCTCTGCTGCGCACCCTGCACCTGCCCTCGATTGAAGTGCTGCTCGGCGAGGGCGCAGCAGAAGAGTTTGCACCCTCTGCCCCTGGCGTTGTCGCCATACCCTACTACCCTGCCCTGGCCCCCGCGTGCGTGGGGGAGGAAGCGCCCAGCAGAAGCTACCTGGACACCCGCCTGCTTCCAACCCGCCCGGGCTACACCAGCTTCTTTCTGGCCTTGCTGGAGCGGGAGGCGCTGCGCTCAGAGGAGTTGCAGCTTAGCGAGGGCTCTGTACTGGTGGTCGAACGCAGAGCGGTTCTGGAACGGGGCGTTACCCTGCTCGGCTTTGTCGAGGAAATCCGCCGCCCCCTGATTTTCCGCCTCCCCTCCGAGGCCAGTCTGGTACGTCCGGTCGGGGGCACCGGGGCAACCTTCTGGCTTCTGCCCGACGGCTCACTCCAGACACCTGCGGGCCGGAAGGCCGCGTATGTTCCGGTGGGCATCGTTCATGGGGAGTTCCGCCAGCCATGAGGCAGTGCGCTATATATACCCGGGTATCCACCGAGGAGCAGGTTGAGCGCTACTCCCTCGAGGCTCAGAAGGAGGTGCTCACGCGCTGGGCCGAGGTACTGGGGTATGAGGTAGCGGCGACCTACACCGACCCTGGCTACTCAGGAGCCCAGGAGGATCGCCCCGCCCTGACCCGCCTGCTCGCGGACGCACAGGAGGGACGTTTTGCGGTGGTGCTGGTCTACCGGCTGGATCGGCTGGCCCGCAAGGTGCGTCTGGCCTACGACCTCATCGAGCGGTTGGAGCAGTGTGGCGTGGGCCTCATGAGCTACTCCGAGCCGAATATCAACACCACCACCCCCATCGGTAAGGCGGTGCTGGGAATCATGGCGGTCTTCGCCGAGTGGGAGCGGGACACCTTCGCCGAACGCAGCCGACTGGGCCTTCGCAAAGCCGCACAGAGCGGTCGGTATCTGGGAGGTATCGTGCCCTACGGCTACACCGTTGAGGACGGTCGCCTGACGCCCCAGCCCGAGGAGGCAGCGGTGGTGCGGCAGATATTTACCTGGGTTGCTGAACGGGGCTGGAGCACCGAGCGGGTTGCCCAGGAGCTCAACCGCCTGGGCGTACCTCCCAAGTACCGGCGTGAGGGGCGCGGGGTGCGGGGGAGACGCACCGCCGGGGTCTGGCGGGGAGGCGGGGTGCTGCGCATCCTCAAGAACCGCACGTATATCGGGGAGTACACCTACGGCAAGCGCACCCGCAAGCCTCAGCCCGATCTGGTGCCGGTGGCGGTGCCACCCCTGGTAGAACCCGCGCTTTTCCAGGCTGCCCAGGAGCAGCTAGCCCGAAACGCTCTTTTCGCCGCGCGTAACGCCCGCAGCGTGTACCTGCTCAAAGGGCTCATTCGCTGTGGAGTCTGCGGGCGGGCGTATGTGGGCTCAAGCGACTATTACGCCTGCGTGGGGCGTGTGAACCGTCAGGCTTCTCCCATCCCCTCCATGCGCTGTACCGCTCCTCATGTGCGCCGGGCAGAGCTTGAGGAGAGCATCTGGCAGGACATCCGCACCTTCCTTCTGAACCCTGGTGAGGCTTTGCAGGCTTTTGTGAATGAGGAATCCCCGGAAAGGAATGAGGTCTCCTTGCTGGAAAAACGCTTGCAGGCCCTCATCGAGGCCCGCGCACGTCTGCTAGACCTCTTCCTTGAAGGAGGTATAGATAAACAGACCTACTACGCCCGCATCGAGGATCTGGAAGCCCGTATACAAGAAGTGCAGGCGAGCTTGGAGGCAGCGCGGGAGCGCTCCATCGCCGAGCGTCAGCGTAAGGAAGCCCTCCACTCCCTGGAGAGTCTCTCGGCCCGACTACGCGACCGGATAGATCGCCTTACCCCGCACGAGAAGCAGGCGGTAGCAAGGGAACTGGTGGAGAAGGTGACGGTAAGGCCAGGTGAGGGAGAGGTTGAGATAGAGGTGCGTTACAGGTTTGGGCAGATTGCACCTCACACGGGCAGGGGTTCATGGCGGCAATCAGCAAAAAGCGGGCCGGGTAGGTAAAGCTGGCCCTAGCCCGGGCGATGGTCACCACCCCGTCTTCCAAAGGCTGGCGCAACACCTCTAAAGCTTCGCGGGAAAACTCAGGGAACTCGTCTAGGAAAAGAATTCCCCTATGCGCCAGGGAAATTTCGCCCGGCTTGGGGATCGAGCCCCCTCCGATCAGGCCCACATCGGAAACGGTATGGTGGGGACTGCGAAAGGGAGGCATCCGGATAAGGCCGTGCATCAGCCGTCCTGCTGCGGAGTGAATGCGGGTGACCTCGAGGGCCTCCTCCCGCGAGAGGGGGGGCAGGAGACCTGCCATCCGCTTGGCCAGCATGGTCTTACCCGAGCCCGGTGTCCCGGTCAGCAAAAGGTGGTGTCCTCCGGCGGCGGCGATCTCCAGGGCCCGCTTGGCCTTGGCCTGGCCCTTCACGTCGAGGAGGTCGAGGGTGGGAAGGGTCTCCTCGGCCTCTTTTGGCTGAGCCAGGGGCAACACCTCCTGGCCCAGCAAGAAGCCCACCAGTTGCCCCAGGTGCATTGCGCCATAGACCGCCACATCCTCGATTAGGGCGGCCTCCGCCGCAGAGACTTGGGGCATGAGGAGCTTATATCCCTCCTGCAAAGCACCCAGGGCCATATTGACCGCCCCTGGCACCGCCCGCAGCTCACCATCTAGGCCCAACTCCCCTGCTACCGCAAAGCCCTGCAGGGCCTGGGGAGGCAGCACCCCCTGGGCCACCAGCAGCCCCAGGGCAATGGGCAGGTCGTAGTGGGTGCCCTCCTTGCGTAGCTCCGCCGGGGCCAGATTTATGATGACCCGGCCCTGGGGGTAGGGGAAACCGGTGTTCTTCAAGGCAGCCCGTACCCGCTCCCGCGACTCCTCCACCGCTTTGTCCGGCAGGCCCACCACCGCATACGAAGGCATGCCCGGGGAAACATCCACCTCCACGGTGATGGGCTGGGCCTCGAGGCCAAATAGGCTATAGGTTCGTATCTGGGCCAGCATATACTGCCTTATAGCTTAGCGGCTCGGTGCGTAAAACCTGGGCTGTGTGCAAATAAGCGTCCAGCCTGCCTCCATCGCAAGCCCTTCCCTTCGGCTGATATGCTATTGGCCAATGAACGACCGTTTCGAGATGGGTGAAGAACCAGCGCCCCCCCGCCGCCTGATTGGGGAGATCACCTATGTGCTGTTTCTTTCCGCACCCCGGGTGGTGGCTGAGGGGATCAAAACCCGCCTGCAAGAGCGCCGGATTCCGGTGCACCTCGAGACTCCCTTCACCCGCTTTGGCCTACCTGAAGCCTACATGGGCACCTACAACGGGGATGTGAGCCTCTGGGTACCCGAGGCGCTGTACGAGGAGGCCATCTTGATTGCAGCACGCGACCAAGGAGAGCCCTCATGAGCGTAGTGGGAATTGACCTGGGCGGAACCAAAATCATGGCGGGGGTATTCCGGGATGGGGCTATTCGCTCCCGGATTACCGTGCCCACACCGGAAGTAGGGGGACAGGCGGTGATTGAGGCCATGGCCCAGGCCGCCCGCCAGGCCATGGAGGCCGCGGGGGTCTACCACGAGGTCAGGGCCATTGGCCTGGGCACCCCAGGGCCGCTGGACTTTAGGCGGGGGGTGATCAAGTTCACTCCCAATATCGCTAACTTCAGTGATTTTCCCATTGTGGAGCGATTGGAGGAGGCCACCGGTCTAAAGGTGTACATAGAAAACGACGCCAATGCCGCAGCGCTGGCCGAGCACAAGCTGGGTGCCGCCCACGGCGCTGAAAGCTCTCTGTTTATGACGGTCTCTACCGGAGTCGGAGGTGGTTTTGTCTGGGGCAGCCGGGTGCTGCGGGGGGCAAATGGGCAGGGGGCAGAAATCGGGCATATCACTGTGCAGCCCGGTGGCCCGATGTGTGGCTGCGGGCTGGACGGCTGCCTGGAAGCGCTGGCCACCGGGCCGGCTATGGAGCGCATGGCCCAGGCCGCTTTCAAGCGCGAGATGGATACCCGCGAGCTTTTCACCCTTTTCCAGCAAGGCGACCCCCGGGCGGCCCGGATTGTTCTGCAGGCTGCCAGCTGGGTGGGCATCGCCCTGGCCTCGCTGGCCAAGTGCTTTGATCCTGAGGTGACCGTGCTGGGCGGGGGCATTGCCCTAAACGCCGGCCCGGCCTACCTCGAGGAAGTAGAGCGCACCTACCATCGCTACATGGAGCACTGGGTGGCCCCACCTATCCGCCTGGCCAGGCTGGGGAGCGAGGCGGGGCTCCTAGGGGCGGCCCTGACCGCGGCCCTCGAGGTCGGCGAAGCCTAGCCAGCGTTACCGGGCACACAGAATCCCCCGCGCGGTTTTCTTAAACTCCCGGCTGGCCATGATTACTGTGTACACCACCGCCTGGTGCCCCGACTGTCACGCGGCCAAACAAGCCCTGAAGGCGCTGGGCCTGCCCTACCAAGAGATCAACATCGAGCTAGACCCGGCTGCCGCTGAACTGGTCGTGCAGATCAACAAGGGCAAACGCAGCGTGCCCACCCTGGTATACGGCCCCTACGCCGCCTCCATGAGCCGATTCTCCCTGAGCAAGCTCAAGGCCTGGCTCCTGGAGGTAGGACTGCTTCCTCAGCAAGCTTAGAGCAGCACCAAGTGCATGTTTGTAAAATTGACTTGCTTTGTAAGTTTACAAATCTTGTAATCTGTGCTAGCCTGGTTCTACCGCTGCCTCTGCAGCGGCCTTTGCAGTCTGGAGGAAGCATGTCGCTGCTGCGTAAACCCGCTAAAACCCTACCCGTCCCCAGTCCGGCCTATCCCGAAGCCCAGCCCCAGTACCCCCTGGTAGTCCTGGGCCTTCTAGGATTGGGCTGGCTTTTGCTCAAGCTACCCCTGGTTCAAAGCGTACTGGTGCTGCTGGGGGTGGGGCTGGGCTTTACCCTTTTTCACGCTCGTTTTGGCTTTGCCTCGGCCTTTCGCCAGCTGCTCAGCGTGGGGCAGGGGCGGGCTTTGCAGGCCCATATGCTGCTATTGGGCGGCACCGCTACCCTGTTCGCCCTGCTCTTTGCCCTGGGCCAGGGGCTGGGCGGCCAGAGCCTTGCGGGCTATCTGGCCCCCATCGGCCCAGGCCTTTTGCTGGGGGCCTTTTTGTTCGGGGTGGGGATGCAGCTCGCAGGAGGGTGTGCCTCCGGCACCCTCTACGCCAGCGGCAGCGGTAGTCTGCTGGGTCTGGTCGCCCTGGCGGGCTTTATCGCGGGGTCGGTGGTGGGGGCTTGGAACCTCGAGTTCTGGATCAACGGGCCCGGGGCCGCTGGTACCCTGCCCCCTGTCTCGCTGGTGGCGCACTTCGGCCTGGGGGGTGCGCTGACCCTGACCCTGCTTTTGGTGGGGGGTATCGCCTTGCTAGCCGAATGGGTGATGCGCAAACGGCAACCCCCACCCCCCAAGCAACCTAAAGGAGCCCAGGGCTGGGCCCGGCTGCTACGGGGAACCTGGCCGCTGTGGGTGGCGGCGCTGGTGCTGGCGGTGCTGAATGCCGCCGTGCTGTATGTGAGCGGGCGGCCCTGGGGGGTTACCTACGGCCTGACCCTCTGGGGCTCGCAGGCCGTCGAGGCCCTGGGACTGGCCGAGCCCGCTTTCTGGGGCTTCTGGAATGGGCAGTCACCCCTGGCCCTCTCCCCCCTGGGCCACCCCACTGCCCTGACCAACCTGGGCATCCTGCTGGGAGCTCTGATCAGCGCCGCGCTGGCAGGGGCCTTCGGCCAGAACCCCCGGGTGGGCTGGCGGGTGGTTCTGGCCGCAGTACTGGGGGGACTACTGATGGGGTATGGGGCCCGCCTGGCCTACGGCTGCAACATCGGAGCCTACATTGGCGGGGTGGCCTCCTTCAGTCTGCACGGCTGGATCTGGCTGGGCATGGCCCTGCTGGGCACCTGGGTAGGGCTGTGGCTCAGGCCCTGGTTTGCCCTGTCCAACCCCAAACCTACCGATAGCTTCTGCTAAAGGCTTCGCTCCAAGCTCGAGCCAGGCTGCCCTGTGTGTGGGGCGGCCTAGGCGTTTATGGCCCTTTTCCGGGACAGCCAGGGGAGCCTTACCTTTTGTTATTTTTTCGCGGCTTCTACCGCACTACGAAAAAATTCCAGTACCTCTACCTTCGGAAAAGAAGAGGCCAAGCTGGGTGGGGCAATGCGGTAGGAGGTTACCTCGAGGTCGATCAGAGCGCTTTCGGCACTGCTGGTGAGACGGATGCTGGCCCCAGCAGGTACACGGAACCAAAGATCAAGCTCCTCCTGCATAGGCAGCAGCAAAGCGTTGTCGGCGAGGGCTCCAGCCTGTACCCCAGAGAGGAAGATCGCCCGGGCCTCGCGGGGCTCCTGAATTTCCAACACCAAAGGCGCAGCCCGGCCCGAGATACCCACCCCCAAGGGGTTTTCCACGTAGGCATAGCCCTGGAGGTGCAGCAGCGAGGGCTCCTCGTGGCTGGCCCAAATAATGCCCGATGTGGTGGCCTGGGAAGGGGTGCGAATCCAGCGCACATGCCGCCCTTCTACCTCAAAGCCCGGCCCAAAGCGGGCTTCCTCCAAAAGGGCCAGTTCACTACCCCGGGCCAGCTCGCTGGTGCTAGGCCCGGTAGGCAGGGGTTCGTGCATACCCAGCCAAGCCTTCAGGCCGTAGCGGGTCCAGCCCGTCAGGGTATTGACGAAGGTCCCCCAATCAGCGGTATCGCCGGCCATCAGGCGGTGGTAGGCCTCAGCCATGCGCTGCTCTTCCATGGCGCACTGTAGGGCGGCTTGCCGGTGGTACTGCTGGCGGCGACCAGGCTGCAATCCCAGATACAAAACCCGGCGGCTAGCATCGTCGGAAAACTGCCACTGACCGGAGTAAACCAGCCAGCCGCGGCGCTCGAGCTCATCCAGGTAGGGGGTAGCTTCCAGCGCGTCCAGCAAGCCCTGGCTATAAGGGCCCGGATGTACCGAGAGCCGCTCCAGAGCCAGCCGAGCCTCCAGCGAGAGCATCCGGGCCTCGAGCTGCACCTGGGCCCGTACTCGCTGGGGCAGAGGCACCTCATTTCCGCTGTGGGGTACGGCTAAGAGCTCGCGCAGGTGGCCAGGTGAGCCTCCGGAGGCCAGGTACAGCCGGGCCGCCTGCGCAAAGGGCAGGTTTGAGAGCATCGTAGCGCGGGCCTCGGCCCACGACAGAGGGGGTAGGGTAATGTAGCGGGTACGCTCGGCAGGGTAGTGGCTGCGCAGCTCCAGAATCAACTTGGGGTCCTCGCCATAGGAGGAGCGCTCGACCACCCAAAGCCCCTCACGGTCGGTGAGGATGCGCTCCAGTGAGACCTCGGTGTAGGGTGGGCGCAGATAGTGCAGTGCCTTGCCCCCCCCACGAGGACCCTCCAGAAAGGGCATGCCCAGGGCTTTAGCCAGGGCCTGGGCAAAGGCCGTGCGCCCCGAGCCGGGGCGGCCCATCAGAATTAGCACCGCAGGTAAGGTTAGCTGTGAGGCCACTTCCTGCACCAATCGCTCACGCCCCACGGTGCCGGAGCTATTGGCCATGAGCTGGGAGCGCTGGCCCTCGAGCCAGGCCCGAAACTCCACCGAAAGCTCCTCTAATCCTTCCATCGGGGCGCCCGGCCCGGGGGTGCGATCCAGGGTGATGAAGGGGGGCAGCTGCAAGGGGTCTTCCCCCGGTTTGAACAGGGTATAGCCCAGAGGGGCCAGAGCCTGGCTCAGACGGTGCAGCTCGACCCGCAAGTTTTGCGAGGCCGCGCTATGCCCCCAGAGTAGATCGGCCAGCACCTCGCGGCGGGTCGCACCTTCCAGGGCCAGGTAGTACAGAATGGCCAGGCCCTTACGCTGGAGCTTTAGCTCGCGGCCCTGGTACTCCAGCCGGGCCGGTCCCCACAGTTTGAGTTGGATGGGTCCTCCCACTCTATTCATGCACACACTCCTTGCGAACCGACTGGACAGCTAACCTTGGGCAAACAGCCAGGGCCCCTGCGGGAATGCCGCCCTACCCAATGCCTTTCAGGGTAAGGGCATGAGGATATGCCGACAGGACGGTCTCTGTACGAGCCTGGCTTGCTCGAGCCATCCCGTTTGGCTTGTTGCCCGTTACCTATTCCTCTCAAGCGTGAACTCCTTCGTTAAATCCCTTTTGCAGGGTAACATGGGAAAAGGAAATCCCCTGTGCCAAATGCACAACCTGGCGCTATTCCCCTTTGGGCGTTTTGCCCGGGTCTTTTTTTGCAGTTACGCCAGGTAACCAAAAGCGTCACTGGGTGGCGTAAACCACCCCCAAACTCTTCTCGCTTTGGGCTTTGGGCGATAGGCTATATGGCGTGCCAGGAATTGCCATTATCGGAGCGCAATGGGGAGACGAAGGCAAGGGCAAGGTCACCGATGCCCTGGCCGAGGAGGCCGACTTTGTGGTGCGCTACCAGGGGGGGGCCAACGCCGGCCATACCGTGGTCGCCCAGGGTAAAACCTTCAAGCTCAACCTGCTGCCCACCGGGGTGATCCACCCTCAGGCCACCAACGTGCTGGGCGACGGCATGGTGATCGACGCCTTCCGCTTCGCCGAGGAGATACAAAGCATCCAGGCGGAAGGGCTAAAGCCCAGGGTGCTGGTCTCCGCCAAGGCCCACCTGGTCCTGCCCCACCACAAAACGGTGGAAGCCCGCAACAACTTCGTGGGCACCACCCGGCGTGGCATCGGGCCGGCCTACTCCGACCGGGCCCGCCGAGTAGGCATTCGTGTCGGCGATCTACTTGATGAAGCCGTGCTGCGCGAACGGGTCGAGACCCTTCTGGCCGAGAAGCCCAACTCCACCCGTGAGGCCGGCTGGGACACCCCCGAGAAAGCCCTGGCCGACCTCTACCGCATGCGTGAGATTCTAGCCCCCTACATCGCCGACACCGGAAGCCTGCTGCGCGAGGCCATCAAACGCGGCCAGAAGGTGCTCTTCGAGGGGGCCCAGGCCACCCTACTCGACCTCAACTACGGCGACTACCCCTACGTGACCAGCTCGCACCCCACGGTGGGGGGCATCCTGGTGGGGACTGGGGTCAACCACAAGGCCATCAACAAGGTCTACGGGGTGGCCAAGGCCTATGCCACCCGGGTGGGCAACGGCCCCTTCCCTACCGAACTGTTCGGGGAAGAAGATGAGTACCTCAGACAAAAAGGCGGCGAGTTCGGGGTAACCACGGGCCGGGCCCGGCGTACCGGCTGGCTCGACCTGGTGCTGCTCAAGTACGCCTGCGAGGTGAACGGCTTCGACGGCCTGGTGCTGACCAAGCTGGATGTGCTCTCCGGCTTCAAGACCGTAAAAATCGGCATTGAGCACCGCCCCGACGGCACGGTGAAGTACGAGGAACTGCCCGGCTGGGGCGACCTCTCGGGCATCCGCAGCCGCGAGCAGCTCCCCCAAAGCGCCAAGCGCTTCATTGAGCTTATCGAGGCGTACACCCAGACCCCGGTGGTGATGTTCTCCACCAGCCCCCGCCGTGAGGATACCTTTGGCGCGGTGAGCTGGGTTTAGCGCAGCACCTCTCCCGGCTTGATGCGCAAAGCCCGCCACAGCGGGAGCAGCGAGGCCAGCAGAACCACCAGCAGGCTAAATCCGGAGACCCAGGCGAAGTCGGAGGCCTTAATCTCGACCGGCAGGCGGGTGAGGAAGTAGAGCTCGCCGGGGATTTCCACCGGGCGCCAGTGGAAATAGCTGGAAAGGGCAAAGCCCAGCAGGTTGCCCAGCCCAATGCCCAAGAGGCCCAGAATAAGACCTTCCAAAGCGAATACCCCGGCCACCTGGAGGGCTTGCGCCCCCATTACCCGCAAAAGCGCGATGTCGGGGGTTTTCTCGATGACGCTGAGCACCAGCACGCTAGCCATGCCCAGCGCAGCCACCACCACAATCAGAAAGACCACAATGCCAATCACCCGCTTCTGTAGGGCCAGTTGTTCGATCAGGGTGCGGTTGGTAGACTGCCAGGTCTGGGGGAAGTAGTGCGGGCCGGCTAGGGCCAGCCCTACCTCGAGGGCCTTCTGCGGGTCGCGCAGGCGGAGCTGGTAGCCCGAGAGGGCCGCAGGGGCTTCCATCAGGGCGCGGGCATCGGCCAGGGTGACAAAGGCAAAACCAGCGTCGAGCAGATAGTTGCCGGTCTGGAAGGTGGCCACCACTTCCAGTTCGATCCGCTTCTGGTTAATCGAGACCAAAAATAGCCGGTCGCCCGGGTAGGCCCCCAGGCTGCGGGCCAGGGCGCCGCCCAGCACAATGCCGCCCTCTCTAAGGCGGGAGAGCTCGAGGTCGGGGTACACCGCCTCCCCCCCCTCCCCCAGCCCGATCAGGGTGGCGAAATCGGCCCCGGCCCCCCGGCCTGCCCCGGCCCGACGGGTGAGCAGGGCCTTGGTCAGGAAAACCGGGGCCTGCCCCACCACCTCTGGGTGAGGGGCTGGGGGTGGGCTTTGCTCGGGGTCCAGGCTTTGCAGGTAGAGGTGGGGCACCGCCTTGAGGGTGGCCTCTACCAGGCCCTTGATGAAGCCGTTGGTCAGGGAAAGCGCGGTAGTGAGCACCATGATGCCCACCGCCACCCCCAGCAGGGTAATCAGGCTCTGGGTGCGCCGGTAGCGCAAATGGCGCAGGGCAAGAAACCAGACAAAGCGCATAGGAAGGGGCCTTTAGGGCCTAACCCCGGCCCAGGAAGCCCCTTCATCTTACCCCCGCCCGCGCTGGATGACCGTGACCCTTACGTTACGCACCCCAAAGCGGATGGCGGTGCTGCGGTCGGGTAGCCAGACGTCGATGCGCTCGCGCTTGCGCGGGTGCATGGTGTCCTCCACGATGAAGACCCGGTCTTTGAAGAGGTAGTTGAAGCGCCCCTTGCCGCTGCCGTTGGGGGTGCCCAGGTCCTCCAGCGTCACCTTGGAGCCATAGGGTAGCACCTTTAGCATATCCCGGCTCACCGCGACGATGCCGATGCGGGTACGAGCCCCCGTAGCGGTAATGAAAGGGGTGCTGTCGGTCTCGCGCACCGAGGAGGTATAGGCCGTGGCTTTGAGCACCATCACCCGGGGGGCTTGGGCCCAGCTCAATCCAAACACCGCAACCAGCAGGATCAGACTTGGAATGCGGAAACGGAATAGCCGTTCCATACCCTTTAGAGGGTAGGGGGGCTGTTCTCAGCTTCTCTTAGAAAGCCAGGTCACGCTTCTCATTTCCCGGGTTGAAAGAACCGGGGTTTGGCTGGGCCTAGGTCGTTTCTGCTTGTAGAGCAAGGCTATAACCCGCCTTGCTTTTATGAGAACAAAATAAAGAGCCTCTTTACCTTTCTCATCAAAACCTGACCGCTCCCTGACCTATGCCCAGAAAGAAGCATGGGTCTTTCTTGCCTTCCAGAAGGCTTTTGCTTCCTTTGCGAGCCCCCAGGGCGTTACGCTTGGGATAACCCCACGCCTCGGCTCGCCGACAGGCCAAACCGCCTGGCGGGAAGATATAAGCCCCACCCTGGAAGTACCAGGATGGGGCTTATCAGGGCGATCTACTCCAACACTGCCAGGTAGTCGTACAGGTCAGGCCCCCCGGGGTGAATTTCCAAGGTTAGGTCGGGGAAGGTTTGGGCAAGCTGGTGGGCCAGACCATCCAGGGTTTCCTTGGCCACCATAGGACCATGGAAAATGGTCAGGATTTCGTGTTCGGCTTCCTGGAAGGCCAGCTTGACCAGACCCACCAAAGCCTCTTCCGGCGTCTCGGCGGCTAGGGCCAGCTTGTCATCGCGCAAGCCAATAGGCTGGCCTTCCCGCACGCTGACCCCACCGATCTCCACACTACGGCTGGCCCGGGTGACCTCGAGGGTCACCGCCCGCCTAGAGGCTTCCTCCATCTCGGGTAGAAGTTCCCGGGCCGGCCTCTCGGCCTGATAGGCCACGCTGGCGGCCAGACCCTGGCCCAGGGTGCGGGTAGGGATAACGTGTACCACCTTGCCCTCGACCAGGCTAGCGGCCTGTTGAGCCGACAGAATGACGTTGCTATTGTTAGGCAAAACGATCGCTTCAGGGTTGGGCAGGCTTCGCACGGCATCCACTATGTCCTGCACGCTGGGGTTGGCGGTCTGGCCCCCCGCCACCACCCGGGCCCCAAACCCCCGAAACGCCTTAACCAGCCCCCAACCGTTGGCCACCACCACCAGGCCGGTAGGGGGTGGCGCCTCGTCGGCGGCCCCGGCCATGGCCAGGATTTCGGTATGCTGCTGGGACATGTCCTCCACTTTAGTGCGCAGCATCTTACCGTAACGGGCCACCCGGGCCAGCAGGCCATCGGGGTCGTTGGTGTGAATGTGCCCTTTGACAAAGCCTTCGGCCCCCACCACCAATAGGGAGTCGCCGAAGGAGGCTACCGCTTCGCGGATTTTCTCGATGGGCTCGACCACCCCTTCCATCAAAAACTCGGTGCAGTAACCGAATTCTTCCTCCTCGAAGGCGGTCTGGGCGTAGCGCTCGATTTTGGGGGGTTCAGGCAGGGGCAACCCTTTGAGGTAGCCCTCGAGGCCCTCTAAGAAGCGGATTAGGCCAACCCCACCCGCATCCACCACCCCGGCCTGTTTCAGCACCGGCAAGAGCTCAGGAGTACGGTCGGAGGTCTCCCGTCCGCTTTGCAGGGCCGCCTCGAGTACAGCCTCGAGGCTATCGGCACCGCTCTCCACCGCCCGACGGGCCCCCTCGGCCACCCCCCTGGAAACGGTCAGGATAGTGCCTTCCACCGGCTTCATCACCGCTTTGTAACCGGTGCGGGAGCCTTCCTCGAGGGCCTGGGCCAGTAAAGCCGGAGTGAGCACCGAAGCCTCCCGCAGGGTTTCGGCAAACCCCTTGAGAATCTGCGAGGTAATGACCCCCGAGTTGCCTCTGGCCCCCAGCAAGGAACCGTAGCTAATGGCCCGGGCTACCTCGCTCATCTTCTGGGTATCGGCCAGGTCCAGCTCGCGCCGCACCGACTGCAGGGTGAGGTGCATATTGGTGCCGGTATCCCCGTCCGGTACCGGGTAGACATTGAGGGCATTGGTCTCCTCCACGTACACTGCGAACCAATCGGTGGCGTAGCGAAAGGCATTGGCCAGTTCCGCCGGGGAAAGGGCTCTAGCCACGGCTCACCCCCACCACGTGCACCCGCACCGAGGAAAGCTCAGCCCCAGCCAGGCTTTTGGCCGCCCAACGAACCCGCTCACCAATGCTCTCCACCACCGCGGGAATGCGCGAGCCAAAGGCAATGACCACATACAAATCGGCCTGGTACTTGCCCGGCTCCGCCGGATCGGGCTTGACCACCACCCCCTCGCTAACCTCGCTCCTACCTAGGATGCGGCTAATGGACTCGCGAATCCCGGCTGGGCTCATTCCCAAAACACCCGGCACCTCATGGGCGGCCAGGCCCAGAATCGCGGCCAGCGCAGTTTCGGTAACCGTTATGTTGCCTTTCAACACATACCTCCAGACAGAAAGCTTACCCCCTTTTCAGGGTGGACCTTACAGTGAAAACCCATTACGCGCATTCCCTATGCAGAAACTATAGCCTACCCCAGCCGGGTTTCCCAACCCCGCACTGTGTCTAGCGCACCGCTAGATCGGCCACCCAGACGATTTCACAAGCTCCGTTACCGGTATCGTGGCGCACGATAGAGGTACGCCAGAAAAACCCATCGGGGCCGGCTACGTTCACCAAAAAGCCCTTGATATGCACGATGTGACCAGGTTTGAGCTTTTTTAAGCGCTGTTCGATGTTGGCGTTGGCCGGTATCAGGTGCATGTTGGCACTATGCCGGATGATCTCCTCTAGGGGAATGGGTGGGCTTTGGCGCCAGGCGTAAAAGTACCCGCGGTCGGCCTGGCGGATATGGAGCTGTCGGATAACCGCGGTGTCGGACATAGGCCCCCAGCCCAAGGCCAGATCCATCGGGGCGATAGCCGCGGCGGGGTCGGTATGGTACAGGCGTTTGGAGAGCACCCGGGCCTCGAGCGCGAAGGAGGCCACCGGCTCGAAACGGTAACCGGGCTTTTCCAGCCGCACCAAACCCTCGGGCGGAAGCGGGGCCTGAAAAGGGGCGTGCGGGGCCAGTACCCCCGGCGGGTGGGCTATCGGCTGGGCCTGGATGATGCGGATCAGGCCGAAAGCGGCGCCGAACAACAACAACAGCAGCCCTAGGAGAGGCATCACCCCAGGATAGCCAAAGCTGCAACTAAGGTCCGGTCAAATCTCGTCCTTGGCCAGGTCGTTGAAGCGCACATGCTGGGCGTGGAACTGCAATTCCACCGTACCGGTAGGGCCGTTGCGCTGCTTGCCCACGATAATTTCAGCAATGCCCGCTTTTTCGCTGTGGCGGTTGTAGTACTCGTCGCGGTAGATGAACATGACCAAGTCGGCGTCCTGTTCGATTGACCCCGATTCCCTGAGGTCGGAGAGCATGGGCCGCTTGTTGGGCCGCGACTCTACTGCGCGGGAAAGCTGCGAGAGGGCGATCACCGGTACGTTTAGCTCGCGGGCCAGGCTCTTGAGGCCCCGGGAGATCTGGGCGATCTCCTGCTGCCGGTTTTCCCCTCCGTTTTTGCTGCTGGGGCCAGACATCAGCTGTAGGTAATCGATGACGATCAGGCCGATTTTGTGCTGGGCATGCAGGCGACGGGCTCGGGCCCGGAGTTCCATCAGGGTCATATCGGAGGTGTCGTCGATCAGGATGGAGGCCTCGGCGATGCGGCCCGCCACGTCCACTAACCGGGAGAAGTCGCGGTCAGAGAGCTGGCCCTGGCGCAAGCGGTTCATGTCGATCCGGGCCTCCGAACAGAGCATGCGGGTTACAAGCTGTACCGCCGGCATCTCCAGGGAGAAGATGGCCACCCCCACCCCCTCCCGCAAGGCCACGTTCTGGGCGATGGTCAGGGCGAAGCTGGTCTTGCCCATGGAGGGCCGGGCCGCAATGATGTTGAGCGAACCGTTGGTTAGCCCGCCAATCAGGTTGTCTAGCTCGCGAAAGCCGCTTCGGATCCCCTCGGGCTGGCCCTTGTTTTCGTATAGCCGCTGGATGTGCTCGAAGGTCTGGTGGACCAGCTCCTTCATGTTCTGGAACTCGGAACGGGCCCCCTGGGTGGAGACCTCGAGCACCTTCCGCCCCGCGGCATCGAGAATCTCCTCCAGGCTGCCTTCCTCATCGTAGGCCATGCGCATGGCCTCTCCCGCTGCGGCAATCAGCTTGCGCAGGGTCCACTTCTCGGCCACGATGCGCCCGTAGTAGTCGGCGTAAGCCGCAGTGGGGGTGTGCTCCGAAAGCCCCACCAGGTACGACAACCCCCCCACCCCCTCCAGCTCGCCGGCCTGGCGCAGCTCCTCTGAGAGCGTGACCAGATCCACCGGGTCGTGCCGGGCCCGCAGCCGGGCCATGGCCTCCCAGATTTTGCGATGGGCCTCTTTGTAGAAAGCCTCTGAAGCGATCAGGCCCTCGAGGCGATCCAGCACCTCACTGTCCAGAAGCACCGAGCCCAGCAGACTGGCTTCGGCATCCAGGTTATGGGGGGGGACGCGGCCCTCGAGGGATGGGGTTGCCATTGGGTCTCTCCTCCTGCCTCAGCAGTTCCTTACTCTATACAACCTGGGGAACTCTGACAAAGCCATGTACAAAACCCCATCCCATCCGCTAGACTAACAGGGTTGCCCACGCGGCAAACCCCGGAGAAAAAATGGAACTAAGAAACATCGCCATCATTGCGCACGTAGACCACGGTAAGACCACCCTGGTGGACGCCATGCTCAAGCAGGCCAAGGCCCTCTCGCGCCATGAGGAGAGCGGCGAGCGCATTATGGATTCTAACGACCTGGAGCGCGAACGCGGCATCACCATCCTGGCCAAGAATACCGCGGTGGAATGGAAGGGCGTAAAGATCAACATCGTGGATACCCCCGGCCACGCCGACTTCGGCGGTGAGGTGGAGCGGGCTTTGAGCATGGTGGACGGGGTATTGCTGCTGGTGGACGCCGCCGAAGGCCCCATGCCCCAGACCCGCTTTGTGCTCAAGAAAGCCATTGAGGCGGGTCTCAAGCCCATCGTGGTCATCAATAAGGTGGACAAAAAAGATGCCCGACCCGACGAGGTGCTGAACGAAACCTTCGACCTGATGGCCGAGCTGGGCGCGAGCGAGGAGCAGCTCGACTTCCCTTACCTCTATGCCATTGGCCGCGAGGGCAAAGCCTGGCTGGGGGAAGAACCCAAGCCCGACCTGACCGACCTGTTCGAGACCATTCTGCGCCACATCCCCGCTCCCCGGGTGGCCGAGGGGCCTTTCCAGCTTCGGGTGGCCAACCTGGACTACTCGAGCTTTCTGGGTAAGATGGCCCTGGGCAAGGTACACCGGGGTACGGTGCGCAAAAACCAGTTCGTGACCATTGTGGGTGAGCATGGCAACCGCGACCTAAAGGTAGTGGCCGTCTTCACCCATCGTGGCCTAGGGCGCCTCGAGGTCGACCAGGCCACCCCCGGCGACATCGTGGCCATTGCCGGGATGGAGGGGGTGGAGATCGGCGATACCATCGCGGCCAAAGAAGCCCCTGAGGCCCTGCCCCGCCTGGCGGTGGACGAGCCCACCGTAAGCATTACCGTAACCCCCAATACCTCGCCCTTCGCCGGCAAAGAGGGCAAGTATGTGACCAGCCGCCAGATTCGCGAGCGGCTGGATAAGGAGCTCGAGACCAACGTGGCCCTTCGGGTGATCGAGGTGACCCCCGACACCTTCGAGCTACACGGGCGCGGCGAGCTACACCTTTCGGTGCTGCTGGAGACCATGCGCCGCGAGGGGTTCGAGCTTTCGGTGGGGCAGCCCAGCGTGCTTTTTAAAGAGGTCGGGGGCCAGATTCAAGAACCTTACGAGTACCTGGTGCTGGATGTGCCCGAGGCCAAATTTGGCCCGGTGATGGAAGTCCTGGGCCGCCGCAAAGCCCAGATGGTGCACATGAACCAAGACCAGGGCCGCATCCGGGCCGAGTTCACCGTGCCTGCCAGGGCGTTGTTTGGCTTTCGCACCCTGTTTCTGACCCTCACCGCCGGCGAGGGGGTGATGAGCCACAGCTTCCATGCCTATGGGCCGCACGTGGGTAGCCTGGAAACCCGCACCACTGGCTCAGCCGTCGCCATGGAGGCGGGCGTAGCCTACGCCTACAGCCTCTACCGACTGCAAGAGCGCATCCACTTTTTTATCGAGCCCGGTACCGAGGTCTACGTGGGCATGATTGTGGGCGAGCACGTGCGGGAAAACGACCTGAACGTCAACGTCAACATCAACAAAAAGCTCACCAATGTGCGGGCTGCGGGCTCCGACGAAAACATCCGGCTTATTCCCCCGCGCCGCTTCACCCTCGAGGAGGCCCTGGAGTTCCTGGCCCCCGACGAGCTGCTGGAGATCACCCCCCAGAACCTGCGCCTGCGCAAACGGGTGCTCGACCCCTCCCAGCGCAAGCGGGCCGAGACCGTTTAGCTGAGTCCAAGGCTTGACGAGTGGCGGCTGGCCCCCTATACTTTCCTTTGCTGTTTGCGGGGCTGTGGCGCAGCTGGGAGCGCGTCTGAATGGCATTCAGAAGGTCAGGGGTTCGAATCCCCTCAGCTCCACCAAAGTGAGGCTCGAGCTTTTAGGCTCGAGCCTATTTCTTTACTTCTTTGCCCAATCCCCTCAATCCCTAAAGCGGTAAGCCAGCAAACGCAACCCCACCAGCACTACAAAAACCGTGCCGCCCTCGTGGGCCACTACCCCCAGCGGCAGGGGCACATGTCCAGCCAGGGCCAGCACGCCCACCACCCCAATCACCCCAAGGGCGAAGCTCAGGTTGAAGTACACCGTGCGCGCAGTGGCTTGGGCCAGACGTTGAGCTCCAACCAGGCGGGTCAAGTCGTTTTTCATCAGCACCAGGTCGGCGCTCTCCAAAGAGACATCCGCGCCGGCAGCCATCGAGACCCCCACCGCTGCAGCGTTGAGGGCTGGCGCATCGTTGATACCATCGCCCACCATCGCCACCACTCCTTCGCGCGAGAGTTCCCGGATACGCTCCAGCTTCTGCTCTGGCAGGAGTTCGGCGTAGACCTCGGGGATGCCTACCTGAGCGGCCACATACTCGGCCACCGCCTTGCGGTCGCCGGTGAGCATCACCACCCGGGCTCCCCGCTGTTTGAGCCGGGCAATGGCCAAAGCCGCCTCCGGACGGGGGGCATCGGCCACCCCCAGCAAGGCCAACGGGCGGTCTTCCATCCCCAATACCGCAGTGGTCTGCCCCTGTGCTTCCAAAGCCTGCATGCGCCGCTCTAGGAAGGGGGGCACCTCCAAGCCCAGCTCCCCCAAAAGCCGGCGGTTGCCCACCCAGACCCGTCGCCCGTCGGCCAGCACCCCCACCACCCCGTGCCCCCGGATGGCCCGGATTTCGCTCACCTCCGGCACCGGGCCCTCCCAGGCTCGCACGATGGCCTGGGCAATGGGGTGCTCGCTGTAGCGCTCGATTCCTGCGGCTAAGGCGCGGGCCTCGGCCTCGCCGCCGTGCAACACCTCGAGGCTCACGAGTTGCATCCGTCCCTGGGTGAGGGTACCGGTCTTGTCAAAAACGAAGATGTTGGCCCTAGCCAACGCCTCCAGCGCAGCCCCACTCTTGAACAACACCCCCGCCCGGGCCCCCGCCGCCATCGCCGAGAGCACCGCTGCGGGAGTAGCAATCACCACCGCACAGGGGCTGGCTACCACCAGAAAGGTCATGGCCCGATACCAGGCCTGGGCGGCCTCGAGGCCAAACCCATAGTGGGCTACCAGGAAAATCAGGGGGGCCGAGAGCAACACCGCTACGGTATAGGGCCCTTCGAAACGCTCAGCGAAGCGCTCGGTACGGCTTTTGGCCGCGCGGGCGCTTTCCACCAGCTCTATGAGCTTGGCTAGGGTACTTTCGCTGGCTGGGCGCTCCACCCGCACCCGCAGCACCCCGTGGCCATTAAGGGTTCCGCTTTTGACCGGATCCCCTGGCCCCTTGTCCACCGGTACGCTCTCGCCGGTGAGGGCACTCTCGTCCACATCACTGGAGCCTTCCAGCACCACCCCATCGGCAGCAAAGCGCTCCCCAGGCCGCACCACCAGCACATCCCCAGGGCGCAGGGCCTCGAGGGGGCGCCACTCCTCTCGGCCATCGGGCAACACCACCTGGGCCCCTTCGGGGTACAAGGTCATCAGGGCCTCGATGGCCCGGCGGGTACGGTTCATGGCCCAGCTTTGCAGAGTGTTGGAGAGGCTGAACAGGAAAAGCAGAATGGCCCCATCCCCGGCCTGCCCCACCGAGGCTGCACCCAAGGCCGCCACCACCATCAGCAGGTCCACATCCAACTTGTGCTCCCGCACCAGGCTGCGCACCGCCTTGAGGGCTGAAGGAACCCCTCCGCTGAGGAAGGCCAGGCCCCATAGGACATTTGGCCAGCCCGCCCGTTCGTGGGCTTCGGCCACAAACCCTCCCACCACGCTCAAAAGGGTCAGGCTGGAAAGCACAAAGCCGCGCCCCACCTCGTTGTGCCAGAAAAGCGGCCAGGGGTTTTGCCGTTGGGAGGGCATCGCTATGCTCATTAAGGCGTCCTTTCACTATTAAAAATAGTAATCATTCGCAATAAGGATAACCCATACCACGCAGCCAATACAAGTCTTATTCCGAGCAGTATAGTGCGGATTTCTCTCGATTCATGGGCAATTTTACCGCACTGCCTGGAGGACATTTGGGCCTTCTGGCCCTGGGGTTTACACAGGCCGCTTGATAATGGCCAGAGCCTCGAGCAGGTCGCTTTCCCCAAAAGGTTTGGCAATGTGATTGACCCGCATGCTCCGCACCCACAACCCCCGGGGTGGCCGCTCGCTAATCAGCCAGATGGGTAGATAACGCCCCCCCGGCAAGGCCCGCAGCTGGCGCACCTTGTCCGCCAGGTCGGCCCCTTCCAGCAGAATCCCCTGCAAAGGCTGGTGATCAAGGATGCGCTGGGCGCTTTTCAGGTCGGGAGGGAGCATTACCCGGTAGCGATGGCGCTCGAGGGTGACCAGGAGCAGCCTGCGCACCAGGTGGGAATCGCTCAGCACCATCAGCAAAGGGTCTTGTGGGCGCACCTCGGCTTCCGCCAGAATGCCCCAGCTTTTCAGTTCGTAAAGGAGGTGGTAGACCTGCTCTTCCGGTAGGTCGCATTCCAGGGCAATCGAGCGGGCCCGCCTAAGGCCATCCACCGCCTCCAGCACCGCCCAGGCATCGGGCGAGAGGGCGTGCCGGGTAGGGTCGCCGACCAAGCGCAACACGCTCTGTGGCTCCACCTTGCCCCGGGCCCACTCGTCCAGGCGGCGCAAAGCCTCAAACAAAAGGGTACTGGTGTCGGCCGCGCCTGGCAGCAAGACCTGCGAAACCTCTAAGGGTGGGGGTTCGGCCAGCAGTTCCCCCTCCCGTTGGGCCAGCAGAGTGGCCAATGCCTCGAGGATCTGCGCCTGCAAGGCCTCGGAAAGTTCATCCTCGTTGATGATCCCCTTTTGCAGGGCCAGAAAGCCTAGGGGCGTGCCGGGATTCTCCTGTTGCTGGTAGCGAACCAGTTCCTGAACCTGTTCCAGGGTCAGGTAGTCAAAGCGCACCAGATACTCCCCCAGGTGGGGGCCCGGATGGGTATGAATGTAGGCGATTTTGCCCTCGCGCATGTGGATGCGGCCCCGCAGCCTGGGACAAAAAAGGGTGATCACCGCGCTTTTGCGGCCCGCCTCGAGGGCCCGCAGCAAATCGCCCAGCTCGACTTCCCCCAACCTAGCGCGGATCATGGTCGGTTACCCAGCCCCAGTATGCCACCCCAACGCTGAAGCCTTGGCAGGCTATACGGAACGCAGCAAGGCCCGCATAGCCTCTGGCACCGGCTGGGGCCTGCGGGTCTGTGGGTGGGCAGCCACATAGATCACCTCCCCGCTCGCCAGATGCTCTCCCGCGCGGAAGACCCCCAACACAAACTGCAGGCTGCTGTTCCCGATCCGCCCCACCCGCACCCCGACCTCGAGCTCGTCGTCGTAGTAGGCGGGCGCGTGGTATTCCACCGTGGCTTTAACCACAAACAAATCCAACCCGAAGCGCTCGAGGCTACTGGGGTAGGGCAGGCCCACCGCCCGCCAGTACTCGGTGATGGCCACATCGAAATAGGTCAGGTAGTGCCCGTTGAACACGATGCCCTGAGGGTCGGTCTCGGCCCAGCGCACCCGCAGACGGTGCAGGAAGGGAAACTCGGAAGGCTGCATTGCCTCCAGCATACCCCGTGGCTCGGTACAATCGGCCCCAGGGGGTGAAGCAAGCATGTTCGAGGGATTCCAACGCCTGGAGGTCCAGACTTCCCAGGTACGCATCCACCTGGTGAAAGGCGGCAGCGGCCCACCGCTTTTGCTACTGCACGGCTATCCCCAAAGCCATGTGATGTGGCACCGCATCGCCCCGGCCCTGGCCCAGCACTTCACCGTGGTGGCCCCCGATCTGCGGGGCTACGGCGATAGCGAAAAACCCCCTGGCGACCCCGCGCACTGGAACTACAGCAAGCGCCAGATGGCCCAGGACCAGCTCGAGGTCATGCAGGCTTTGGGCTTCGAGCAGTTCTACCTAGTGGGCCACGACCGCGGCGGACGGGTGGGCCACCGCCTGGCCCTCGACCACCCCCAGCGGGTGTGGAAGCTGGCGGTGCTGGACATCGTCCCCACCCCCTACGTCTTCACCCACCTCAGCCGGGAGCTGGCCGTGGCCTACTACCACTGGTTTTTCCTGGCCCAGCCTCCTGGCTTTCCCGAGCGGCTGATTGCCTGCGACCCCATCGGCTTCCTGCGGCAGAAACTGGGGGGCTGGGGTAGTGGACTGGCCGCTTTCGACCCCGCCGCCTTAGCCGAGTACGAGCGCTGCTTCCGCGATCCCGCCACCATCCACGCCACCTGCGAGGACTACCGCGCCGCGGCCAGCATTGACCTCGAGCACCACGCCGCCGACACCCATCTCATCGAATGCCCTCTGTTGGCCCTATGGGGACGCAAAGGCATCGTCCACCGCACCTGCGACGTGCTTTCGGCCTGGCGCGGGTACGCCCGGGAGGTTCAGGGGGAGGCCCTCGAGGCCGGCCACTTCCTTTGCGAGGAAAACCCCCAGGCCACCACCCAGGCCCTGCTGGCCTTCCTGCTGGGCTGAGGGCCGCTTAGGGTTTGAAGACCACCTTGATGCCCCGTCGGCGCACCACGGTTCGGATGGCCTCGGGCCAGGCCTCCAGGGGGAAGCGGTGGGTGACCATGGCCTCGAGGCCCTCGAGTTCGGGCAACATCCGCACCGCCCGGGCAAAGTCGTCCCAGCTATAGGCGTAGCTCCCTACCAAGCCAACCTCGCGGAACCAGTAGGGGGAGAAATCGTGAAAGGAAGCCCCTGGCGCGCCCAACAGCAAGACCCGCCCCCCTTCGCGCACCGCCCAGCTCGCCTCCTGCAACCCCCCCGGGGAACCCGAAGCCTCCACCACCCCTTCGAATCCTCCGCGCCAGGAAACCGCCCCCAGAATGCCCCGGAAGCGCCGGGCCCCCACCGCCTCCTGGGCCGCTTGGGTGGAGGGAAAAACCCGCTCCGCCCCAAAACGCTGGGCCAGCTCGGCCTGGAGGGGGTGGCGGGCCACCGCATACAGCGGGCCCGCAAAGCCCAACCCCCGCAGCAGCTTTAGGGCTATTAGGCCAATGCTGCCTGCACCGATCACCAGCATCTGGGCCGGCCAATGGAAGCTCCCCTGCCGCTCCCAGGCCTGCCGGATGCCATGCAGCACCACCGCCACCGGCTCAGCCAACACCGCCCGCTCGTCGGGAACGCTCTCGTCCACGGGGAAAATCCGCTCGCGGTGGGCCACCATGCGCTGGGCCCAGCCCCCCACCAGGTCGGCACAAAACCCGATCATGCCTGGGGCCAGGCTGCCTCCTGCCACGTTTAGGCACAGGTGGTCATCCCCTCGGGTACAGGCCGGACAGTCGGGCAGGCCGCGCTCGAGGCAGGCCAGCACAGGGTTGACCACCACCCGCACCCCACCCAGCTCGGCCAGAACCTCGTGGCCCAACACCGCAGGAAAAGAAAACATCCCCGAAAGCGTAGGGGCCTGCTTGCCATAAAGTAGGGCAATGTCGCTGCCACAGATGCCCGCCATGCGTACCTTGAGCCGCTCGTAGCCTTGCGGGCGCTCGGGTTCGGGCAGGGTGGCCAGCTGCAGAGGAAGGGCTTTAGGGGGGTAGCGCTTACCCAGCAGCCTAGCCGCCGCATAGCGCGGTATCGAGGGCGTAAAAAGTAGAGCCCGCATCAAGGCCGAGGGGCTCGAGCTGGAGCGGGCCAGGCTAGGGGTGGATAAGGCGGCCAGTGCGCTCTGCATTCTTAGCCTATTTTGCTCCCTAGCGGGCACCAGAGAAAAGAGCCGCCACCTTTTCTATGCCTAGGGCCCCTTTTGCCCGAGGTTACAGGGCTCTCCGGGTGGGGGTGGTATAAGATACAGGGGCTATGATCCCAATTGACCTATCTGGCAAAAAAGCCCTGGTGATGGGCGTGACCAACGAGCACAGCCTGGGCTGGGCCATCGCCGAAAAACTGTACGCTGCCGGGGCAGAGGTAGCGTTCAGCTACCAAGGGGAGCGCCTGCGGGAAAAGCTGGAAAAACTGACTGCTGGGCGGCCCCACCCACGCCTTTACCAGGTGGATGTAACCCAGGAAGAAGCCTTGAAAGCTATGTTCGACGACCTGCGCCAGGCCTGGGGTGGGCTGGATTACCTGGTGCACTCCATCGCCTTTGCCCCTCGCGCGGCCATGGAAGGGCGGTTCATCGACACCACCCTGGCGGATTGGAACACCGCTTTGCAGGTCTCGGCCTACTCCCTGGTAGCTGTAGCCCGCGAGGCCGAACCCCTGCTACGGGAGGGCAGCAGCATCGTCACCCTGACCTACTACGCCTCGCAGAAAGTGGTGCCCAAATACAACGTGATGGGCATTGCCAAAGCAGCCCTGGAGGCCAGCGTGCGCTATTTGGCCTATGAACTAGGGAAGAAAAACATCCGCGTTAATGCCATCAGCGCAGGGGCCATCCGTACTGTGGCGGCTATGAGCATTCCCGGTTTCCGCAAGATGGTGGCCAAATACAGCGCCACCGCTCCCTTGGGCCGCATGATTACCCATGAGGAGGTGGGCCACCTGGGGCTATACCTGCTCTCCCCTCTTTCCAGCGGAACCACTGGGCAGACCGTTTACGTGGACGCCGGTTACAGCATCATGGGCATGAGCTTCGAGGAAGAAACCGCCTAAAAGCCTGCGCTTTGCCCTATAGCCTATCGTGCGGAATGGGGTACGGCCTCCATGCCCTTCCATGCCAACGCGCTCACCATTGGGCCACAAACGGTACACTGGCTGGGGCCCCCACCACGACAAACCCACGATGGGGTGATATTAGCGGCGCTTACGGCCTCCCTTGCCCCCTCCAGGCTTCTTACCACCCCCGCCAAACCCGCCTGAACCGCGCAGAAAGCTCTTGAGCTTGTTTTCAAACTCGGGAGCTTGACGAGGCAGGCGCTTGGGCCGAGGTGGTTCAACCGGAGCGGGGGTGAGCTCTTTGATGGAAAGGTCAAGGCGGCCCTTCTCATCGCGGCCCAGCACCAGCACCGAGATCACATCGCCCTCGCTCAGGTGGTCGCGGATGTTCTTGACGAACTCGTGGGCTATCTGGGAGATATGCACCAGCCCCGACTCTCCCGTGGGTAGCTCCACGAAAGCACCAAAATCCATGATTCGCGTCACGCGACCTTCTACGATGGCACCAGCTTCAAGCTCCATTCAGGCATTCCTCCAAAAAAAACATCGAAAATCCCAGGGCAGAGGTGGACTCGAGCTGTTGCGGGATTCACGATTAGCTTAATATAGCCCATTTCCCGGCAAAGCCCAAGCCCTGGCGTGCTCCTCTGGTCGAGGGCTACCTACTCGAGATTTGTATGACGTATTTACAACACCTATCCAGAAAAGTGATATATTGAAACCACGGAGGAGTCCATGATCGCCGAACGACCCCAGGAGCTGTGGTTCGAGCCAAACCGCGAGGAGCGGCAGGTTATCGGCACCTTGCGGGATTTTCTACAGGCCGAGGTGGCCCCCACCGCTGCTTTGCGCGACGAAAGCGGGGCATTCCCCTTTGAAATCGTGAAAAAGCTGGGCGAAATGGGGGTGATGGGGGCCCAGGTACCCGAGCAGTATGGAGGGGCTGGGCTTTCCACCCGCATGTTCGCCCGCATCATCGAGGAAATCGCCGCAGTGGACGGTTCACTGGCCCTCACCGTGGCCTCGCACAACAGCCTCTGCACCGGCCACATCCTGCTGGCCGGCAGTGAGGAGCAGAAGAAGCGCTTTCTACCCCGTCTGGCCTCGGGGGAGGTGCTGGGGGCCTGGGGCCTGACCGAGCCGGGCAGCGGCTCAGATGCCGCAGCCCTGCAGAGCAGAGCCGAAGAAACCCCTGGGGGCTGGGTGCTCAACGGCAGCAAGCAGTTCATCACCCAGGGCTCGGTGGCCGGGGTTTACGTGGTCAACGCCCGCACCGACCCTGCCCCCAGTCCGGACAAGAAACACCTGGGAATTTCCGCCCTAGTTTTCGAAGGGCCCGCTCCTGGACTGCGCATCGGGCGCAAGGAGAAGAAGCTGGGGCTGAACGCCTCCGACACCGCCCAACTTATCTTCGAAGACCTGATCCTACCCAAAGAGGCCCTCTTGGGGGAGCGGGGCAAGGGCTTTTACGACGTGATGAAGGTGCTGGAAGGAGGGCGTATCGGGATTGCCGCCATGGCGGTGGGGCTGGGGCGAGCCGCTTTGGAATTTGCCGCCAAGTACGCCCTCGAGCGCGAGCAATTCGGCAGGCCCATCGCAGAGTTCCAGGCCATCTCGCACAAGCTGGCCGACATGGCCACCCAGCTCGAGGCCGCCCGCCTGCTCTACCTCAAAGCGGCAGAGCTACGCGATGCCGGCAAGCCCTACGGCTACGCTGCGGCCCAGGCCAAGCTCTTTGCCTCGGAGGTGGGGGTGCAGGCCTGCGACGAGGCCATCCAGGTTCTGGGGGGCTATGGCTACATCAAGGAGTACCCGGTGGAGCGCTACTGGCGCGACGCCCGCCTAACCCGCATTGGTGAAGGGGCCAGCGAGGTTTTGCGGGTCATCATTGCCAAGCACCTGCTGGCCCAGTTCCGCTAACCCCTGCTATCCTTTCCCCGTGTATGCCTGGTTCAGACCCTGGCTGTTCCGCCAGGACCCCGAGGCCATCCACGAACGGGTCATGCAGGGGCTGGCCTGGTTGGCCCAGCGCGGGCCGATCCTCGAGTTGGTGCGGCGGCTTTACGCACTGGAAGACCCCCGTCTTCGGGTTCATGCCTTTGGCCTGCACTTTCCTAACCCCATCGGGCTGGCTGCGGGCTTTGACAAAAACGCCGGGGCCCTTCGGGCCTGGCCAGCCTTGGGGTTTGGCCACGTGGAAATCGGCTCCATCACTGCCTTGCCCCAGCCAGGTAACCCGCCTCCCCGGCTCTTCCGGCTTCCCCAGGACCAGGCCCTCATCAACCGTATGGGTTTTAACAACGAAGGGGCCGAGCGGGTGGCAGCGCGCCTCGAGGGTCTAAAGCAAACCTTTGGCAGGTTGCCGGTGCCTGTGGGCGTCAACCTGGGCAAATCCAGGGCTACCCCGCTGGAGAAGGCCCCCCAGGACTATCTGGAAAGCCTCTTCCGCCTGTGGCCCTATGGCGACTACTTCGTCATCAATGTTAGCTCGCCCAACACCCCCGGCCTGCGGGCTTTGCAGGAGCGGGAACGGCTGGAGGAGCTTTTGTCGGCCCTAGTCGGTTTCGTCCAGCAACGCAAACCGCTACTGCTCAAAATCGCCCCCGACCTAAGCTGGCCCCAGATCGACGAGATTCTGGCCCTAGCCGAGCAGTACCGCCTCTCTGGGCTCATCGCCACCAACACCACCACCCAGCGCGAGGGCCTAAAAGCCCCCCTGGACGAAGCCGGCGGGCTTTCCGGGAAGCCCCTTGGGCCGCGCTCTCTAGAAGTGCTGCGCTACCTGCACCAGCAGCTTAGAGGCCGGCTGCCCATCGTCTCGGTAGGGGGGATTTTCAGCTCCGAGGATGTATGGGAGCGGCTGGTGAATGGGGCCACCCTGGTGCAGGTCTACACCGGTCTGGTCTACGAAGGGCCCTCCCTAGCCAAAAAGCTCTGCCGGGGGCTACTAGGCCGCATGGAGCAGGAGGGCCTACGCAGCCTCGAGCAACTCAGGACTCTATAGCCAGCAACTCCTGGATCTCCCCCAACCTCTCCTCGGCGGCCTGTTCGCCATCGCGGATGGCCTGATCGAGCTGCTGGAAGCTAAACAAGCCGATGCCCTCGAGGCGGGGGCGCAGCACCAGATCGGGGCGCGAAACCGCCAGCTTTACCTCGGCCAGGCGAATCTGCATAATCTCCACCGCCCGATAAACGTTCTGGATGGGGTTTACGTCAATGCCCCGACGGAAGATCTGCGCCCACCAGCTCTTCTGCCGGGGCTGCTCGCGCAGTACCTGCAAAGGGGTTACGTCCACCGCAATTACCCGCTCGGCCCCCAAAAAGCGGGCCAGATCCACCGGAATCTGGTTGAGAATCCCCCCATCGGCCAGCAGCTGGTGCCCTACCCAGATGGGGTTGATGGCCCCCGGATAGGCAATGGAGGCCCGGATGGCCTGGAACACATCCCCCTGGCGAAAGTAGACCTCGGTTCCGGTGATCAGGTCGGTGGCAGTAATGCCAAAGGGGATGGGAAAATCCTCAAACCGTCGGGGGATGTAGGGCTCCAGCAGCCGAACCAGCTCGCTGAAGTTGAGCATGTCGCTCAGAGGGTTCAGGTCCAACAAACGCCAAAGAGAGGTTTGGGCCAAAAGGGCTTCTACCTCATCCGCGCTATGGCCCGCAGCGAAAACCGCCCCTACCAGACTGCCCATGCTGGTGCCGGCGATGGCACTGGGCTTGAAACCTTCCCGCTCCAGCACGCGCATCACCCCGATGTGGGCATATCCCTTGGCTGCCCCACCCCCCAACGCCAAGCCAAAGCGTCTGCACTCCGGCATACCCTAGGCTAGAACAGGAGGTAGGGTAGACTCAAGGCCTGTCCAAGAAGCGCTCCCGCAGCTCAGGGGTAGGTACCAGGCACGCGGGAAGGCGGCCAAAAATCCGGTAGCGATGCCGGGCCACCACCCGGTAAAGTCCGTCCCGCAAGGGTCTGGGCAGAAGCCAAAACACCGTTAGGATGCGCCAAAACCCACCCAGGCGCCAAAGGATGTAGAAAACCGCGTCGGAGTTCCGCCAGACCCGGCCCTCCTCGAGGATCACTACGCTTTCGGCCAGGCCCGAGGAGGCCAGGCCATGCCGGGCCAAAAGCTGTTGCCCGGCCTCGGATTGCTGGGCGGCAAAGCGGAAATGGGCCTGCCGGTCGTGGCGCAGGATGAACTGCACCGTGCGGTTGCACAGGTTGCACACCCCGTCGAAGAGCACCACCGGCATACAACCAGCATACGCCTACCCAGTCCCTAGCGAGTGTGTTCAGGGGTGCAGGCCGGTGAACTCCAGGCCGGTGGTCTCTGGCCAACCCATGCGCAGGTTCAAGCACTGCAGGGCATGGCCAGCGGTACCCTTGACCAGGTTGTCGATAGCCGAAATAACCACCAAGCGCCCGGTCTCGGCCTCGAGTTCAAACCCCACGTCACAGTAGTTGGTGCCCTCCACCACGCCCGGGTCGGGGTAGCGGTGGATGCCCTTCTTCAGCTTGACCAGGCGGATGAAGGGCTCGTTGCCGTACACCTTGCGATAAGCCGCCCAAACCTCCTTCTCCCCCAGGCCCTCGCGCAAGAAAGTCTGAGCGGTCATCAGGATGCCCCGCACCCGGTCGGTAGCCACCGCGGTCAGATGAACCTCAGGCTGGCCCGGCAGGTGCTCGCGAACCTCAGCGGTGTGGCGGTGGCCGGTGGGCTTGTAGGCCCGGATGGAGCCGGCCCGCTCGGGGTGGTGGGAAGCCAGGCTAGGCTCAGCCCCAGCGGCACTGGTGGAGATCATCACGGTGACGAAGATAGGCCCTTCGCGCAGTAACCCCTCCTTGAGCAAAGGAAAAAGCCCCAGGATGGTGGCGGTGGCGTTGCAACCGCAGCAGGCAATGCGGTCGGCGCCGCGCAACGCTTCGCGGTAAAGCTCGGGGTTGCCATAGACCCACTCTCCCACGAGCTCTGGGCGGGGGTGCGGCTCGCCGTAGTACTTCTGGTAAAGCTCGAGGTCCTTCAGGCGAAAGTCCGCCGAGAGATCGAGGATAACCGGGGCCAACCCCTGGTACTTCTCCAGCTCCTTGGCCGCTACCCCGTGGGGCATGGCAAGCACCAGGATGTCGCAAGGCTCCAGCGCGGCTGGATCGACAAACTTAAGGTTGGTGCGCCCGCGTAGGTTGGGGTGCACCAGGCCGACCGGGTCGCCCAAGTAGCGCCTCGAGGTCACCTGCTTGACCTCGAGGTGGGGGTGCCCCAAGGCCAGGCGCAGAAACTCTCCCCCGGCGTAGCCTGAACCTCCTACGATGGAAACAGTCTTCCTCTCACTCATCGCAACCCTCCATAGCATACCCAAGCCGGCTTCACCCGCGGCCTGAAATCCGGTAGGGTGGTAGACGCAAGACCCATGAACCCTCGTCGGTTCTCCCACGCCGTCGGCTTTGATGATTTTCCTTTTCCCCGCAAGCACCGCGGCGACGTGCGCATTGTAGGGGCGGTGTATGCCGGGGAGCGCCTGGAAGGAATACTGAGCGGGAAAGTCCGGCGGGATGGGCAAAACAGCACCGCGGTCATCGCCCAGATGGTGCAGCAATCCAAGTTCAACGCCAACCTCCAGATCGTTTTTCTGCAAGGCATCGCCCTGGCTGGGTTCAACGTGGTGGATATCCACGCTCTGGCCGAAGCGCTGGGCCGCCCGGTGCTGGTAGTTACCCGCCGCATGCCCGACCTAGAGGCCATCCGAAAAGCCCTGCTAAAAGTACCGGGCGGGAAACGCAAGTGGGCCCTTATCGAGCAGGCCGGTATCCCCGAAAAGGTCGCTGGGGTCTACGTGCAACGGGCCGGGCTCTGCCGCGAAGAGGCCGAAACGGCCATCCGGCGCTTCGCCCTACACAGTCTTATTCCTGAACCCCTGCGCACGGCCCACCTCATCGCGGGCGGCATCGCCAGCGGGCAGAGCCGGGCACGGCCTTGAATCAGACACAGCGCAGGCTCCAGGCGTATTCCAGTATCTTCCCCGGTATATCCACCCCGGTGACGCTCACCGAGTTTTTGAACTCCATGGTGTGGTTGACCTCGTTGACCAAAAGCCCCCGGGGCGACTCAAAAAGGTCGATGGCCACCACCCCACCCCCTACAGCCCGGGCCGCCCGCACCGCTAGCTCGGCCAGCTCGGGCGTCACCTCGCAACAGGAGGCCTTACCTCCCCGGGCGGTGTTGGTGATCCAGTGCTCGCTGGCGCGGTAGATAGCGGCAATACAGGTATCGCCCACCACAAAAGCCCGGATGTCGCGGCCTGGTTTTTCAACCAGTTCCTGGATGTAATACAGCTGGTGCTGGTAGCCTCCCAGCACCTCTTTGTGCTCCAGGAGGGCCTCGGCGGCGTCGCGGTCGTTGATGCGGGCCAGCAGCCGGCCCCAGCTCCCCACCACCGGTTTCAGCACCACCGGATAGCCCATCTGCTCGATGAGCCTAAGGGCCTCTTCCCGCTCGGTGGCCAAAGCAGTGCGCGGCTGGGGCACCCCAGCGGCTTCCAGAGCACAACTGGTGGCCCACTTGTCGCCGCAGACCTCGATCACCTCGGGCCGGTTAACCACCGGGATACCCAGGCTGGCCAGGTAGCGGCTCACCGCCAGGCCCTTGCTCTGGGAGACCAGCCGCTCCACCGCAACGCTGACCCCCTCGAGCGCCATAGGGCACTCCCCTAAGCGCATGGGCAGCTGCTTGGCGTAAACCTTGCGAAAAGGCAGACCCAGCCGCTCGGCAGCAGCAAAAAGCATCTCCTCGTCGGGGCGGATGCGGTCGTAAAGAATCGCCAGCATAGGGTTTTCCCAGGTTCGCTGACCCGCCTTGCTTGCTCACTCCCCCCAGTCCTCGGCTTCCTCGGGGGCCGCCTGTAGGGTAAGGGGCTCGAGGTTCACGACCTCCAGCTCGGCCCCGCAGGTCTCACAGACCACCAGCTCGCCCAGCTCCGGGTTGCTCAGTTCAATTAGGCTGCCACACTCCACACACTCTGCAGTCATAGTTCTTCCTCCTCTTCCTCAAATTCCGACCAGTCCGGGGCAAAACGGTGTCCGCACTCCGGGCAGATCACCTCTTCCTCGTGGCCGTCTATCTCAAAGGTCAGGCCGCACTCCGGGCAGTCTACGAAAAAGCCCTCCTCGCCATCCTCGATGACCACTACCTCCAGAGGGTCGGTGGAGAGAATCTGCAGGTAGGCCCCACAGGATTCGCACTCGAAGTAGTCCTCGGGGGTGAGTTCTTCCAGATCCTCCCAGGGAAGGTAGTTGGGCTCGTGGCATAGCGGGCAGATCACTTCCAGGTCTTCCATAACCCACCCAGTTTATCCCTTTTCCCCAGGAAAGCGGCCATACTTGCGGTAATAGGCGAGGAGGCTGCCCTCTTTTAGGGCCTCGAGCAGAAAATCGGGCGGGGGCCTAAGCTGGAAGGTCTCCTTCCCCCGGCGCAACACGCCCTGCTCGAGCCAAAGTTCCACCTCATCGCCGTCCTCGAGGGCCTCCACCACCTCAGGGGCTTCGAAGGGTAGGATGCCCAGGTTGACCAGGTTGCGGTAGAAGATACGGGCGTAGCTCTTGGCTACGATGGCCTGCAGCCCCAGCTTGCGCAGCGCTTCCGGCGCATACTCGCGGGAAGAGCCCAGGCCGGTATTCCGCCCACAAACCAACAGGTCGCCGGGCCTAAATCCCTGGGCGAACTCGGGGCGAAGGTGGGCAAAGGCGTAGGTGTGGAACTTGTCCTCCCCCACCATGAAGGGGGCGTACTTACCCGGCAGGATGTCGTCAGTGTTGATGGCATCGCCAAACTTCCAAACCCTAGCCACGGGCCACCTCCTCCAGGGCCTCGGGGGTGGTGATGAACCCTGCCACCGCGCTGGCCGCCGCTACCCGGGGACTGGCCAGGTAAATCTCCGCATCCGCCGCCCCCATCCTCCCTTTGAAATTGCGGTTCGAAGTGCTCACACAAACCTCCCCTGGGGCCAGCACCCCCTGGTGCCGACCCATGCAAGGCCCACAACCAGGGGTGCCAATGGTGGCGCCCGCTTGCAAAAGGGTAAGGAGGGTGCCATCGGCGGTGGCCTCCTCCAATACCTGGGATGAGGCCGGAATAACCAAAAGCCGCACCCCCGGGGCCACCTTCCGCCCTTTGAGCACCGCCGCTACCTGGTGCAAATCATCGAGGCGCCCATTGGTGCAGGTACCCACAAAGACCTGGTCTACTTTCTTGCCCATCACCGTCTCCACGGTCTGCACGTTGTCCACATAAAAAGGCACCGAGACCCGAGGGGTGAGGCTCGAGAGATCGATCTCCACCTCCCGCACATAGCGGGCATCAGGGTCGGGGTAGAGCCAGGAAGGCACCCTATACCTCTCTAGAATCTCTCCGCTGGGCACCACCAGCCCACATTTGGCCCCGGCCTCCACGGTCAGATTGGCCAAGGTCATGCGCTGGCTGCGGCTGAGGGTCTCGGCCCCATCGACCAGGTGAATCTCGATGCTCCTATACGTCGCCCCGTCGGCGGTGAGCAGACGCACCATTTCTAAAGCCGCATCCTTGGCAGTCACGCCAGGGGCCAGCGGCCCGCGCAAGGTCACCTTGACCGTCTCGGGCACCCTAAGCCAGGTGCGGCCCGAGGCTGCCGCCAGAGCGATATCGGTGGCCCCCATGCCGGTGCCAAAGCAGGCCACCGCCCCATAGGTGGTGGAGTGGGAGTCTGAGCCCAGCACAATCCCACCCGGCAGGGCCAGGCCCTCCTCGATGAGCACCTGGTGGCATATGCCCCGCCCCACATCGTAGACCCGGCAGCCCATGCGCTTACCCCATTCCCGGATTTCCTTCTGGGCCTTGGCCACCTCTACGTTGGCTGCCGGGGCTACATGGTCAATGACGATAGACACTTTCTCAGGGTAGCGGGGGGTGGCGCCTAGGTCGTCTAGCCGCTTGAAGAAACTTCCGGCGATGGAGTCCACCACCATCACCTGATCCACCTCCACCACCACCAGCTCACCCGAGCGCACCTCGCGCCCGGCTCGCTGGGAAAGAATTTTTTCCGCTAGTGTCAAACCCACCTTAACCTCCTACTTGAGCCTAGAGGCCAGGCCAGCTCGGCCTATGGCTTCGGATACACCCGCCGTTGGGGCCAATAACGATATTCAAGAGGAATCCACCAGCAAGGTCTTGTAAGCACTCGAAAGACCGTTTACGCATATTCGCCTAGTCCAGGTTCTCCAACCGCACCGTGGGCACTTCCTCCGGCAGAGCTTGCCGCACCAGGCCGTGGGCCTCGGCGATCTCGAGCAGAAGCTCCTCGGGCTTTTTGTGGCGGCCAATCTCGGCGCTACGGCTCTTGAAGGCCTGGGTGATGACCTTGGCCTCCTCCTTGCTGATGACGTAGTTTTCCACCTCTTTCAAATAGTAGTAGATCAGGTGCCAACCGGAAAGCGGCCCCAAGAGAAGCTGGTTTTTATCCACGCCAAAATCGTGCAGGTTGTGGGCCTCGTAGACCTTTTTCTCGTTGAGCACGGCCTTTTGGTGAACCCCGGCGGTGTGGGTGCGATTGGTGAGGGAAACCGGCTCGGTGTAGGGCACCAGGGTGCCCAAAATGGAGGCCATTAGCACGTTCAGGGGATAGCACTGGCTTAGGTTGTACTGCTGGAATAGCTCGGGGTAGTGTTTGGTCAGGTTAAATAGCGCCCCGGTCACCGAAGGAATCCCCGAGCGCTCAGCCAGGCCCCAGATGGAGGCGTCCAGGTAGCGCACCCCCGAACGCACCGCCGCTAGCACATTGGCCAGGGCCAGCCCCCGATCATTGTGAAAGTGACCCTCCAGCGCCACTTTAGGATAGCGCGCCCGCAAAGCCGTCACCACCCGGGTTACGTCCTCCGGCTCGGCCAGCCCTACTGTATCGGGCAGGCCAAAGGTGTTGACATAGGGGTAGAGGGCATCGTACAGGCGATAGAGGTCCTCGAGGGGGGTGCGAAAGGCGTCTTCGGCACTAAAGCGCAGGTAAAGGTCGGGGTAGCGTGCCCGGGTCTCCTGCACCACCTGCTGGGCCAGGGCCACGGCTTCCTCTAAGCTTTTTTGGGCGTTGTGCCGCTGGGCTAAGGGGGAAACCCCTAGGTAAAGGTTTAGCCCGTCAAAGCCAGCCTCGAGGGCCGCCTCGATATCGGCGGGGTGACAGCGGCAGTGGGCCAGGAAGACCAGGGGCCGAGGGCTATGCTCCCGGGCAAAGGCCATCAACTCACGCCCATCCTGGGCCTCGGCCTCCCCCACCACCGGGGAAAAGAGCTCAATGTGGGTCACACCCAGCTCCAAAAGACCTGCCAGCAGTTGCTTTTTCTCCTCGAGGCTAAAGCGGTACTTGCCGGTATCAAACAGAAGCGGCGACTGCTGGCCATCGCGCAGGGTGGTGTCGATGATTTCGACTAGGCGGTTGGGGACAGGCTCTGCCATAGCATCCTCTAAACAAAAAAGCCCGCAGCGCGGTGCGGGCCGGGGTGCGCAAGGCGCGGACTAGCTCAGGCCAGCCCCCCGGCGTTGGATTTTTTACCAGCAAAATGCATCACCGGCCCATCCTAATGGGGGCCCTTCCCCTTGTCAAGATTGGTGGTTTCAAGCCAATCCGCTTTGACCTAAAGTTTGGGCATGGATCAACCCGAGATCGATCGGCTACAACACCAGGACTCCTGGCGGCTTTGGCGCATCATGGCGGAAATTGTGGAGGGCTTTGAGGTGTTGGGGGAGCTGGGCGTGCCACTGGTGACGGTCTTTGGCTCAGCCCGGCTAGGCAGCGAGAGTCCCTACTACGGCCAGGCCCTGCTGCTGGGGCAGCGGCTGGCTGAGGCGGGCTACGGTGTGGTGACGGGCGGCGGTCCTGGGTTGATGGAGGCGGCCAACCGTGGAGCCTATAACGCTGGGGGTATCTCGGTGGGCCTAAACATCCAGCTCCCCCACGAACAAAAGGCCAATCCCTTCCAGACCCACAGCCTGAGCTTCCGCTACTTCTTCACCCGAAAGCTCATGCTGGTGCGCTACGCCAAGGCTTTTGTGCTGCTGCCTGGAGGCATCGGCACCCTGGACGAGCTAGCCGAGGTGTGGGTGCTAATGCAGACCGGCAAGGTGCACTCCTTCCCTATCTTTGCCCTGGATCGGGGCTACTGGGGCGGGCTACTGGAGTGGATACGTCAGAGCATGTTGCCGGCTAATACCCTTTTTTGCTGTATTCTTCACTCATGCTCACTGTAGCCCCCCACCTCAAACCGGAGGAAGTCCTGGAGCACTACCGCAAGGCCCGGGAGGCCCCGGTGGCTGACGGTCTTCCACGCCCTGCAAGGCAAGAAGGCCAGGGAAATCGCCCAGATGCGCCATCGCCGTATCCGCTGGGTTCGCCTGGTGCTGGCGCGGTACAACCGGGCGGGCCCGGCGGCTTTGCAGGATAGGCGGCACCAGAACCCTGGACAAAAACCCAGGCTCACCCCTGAGGAAGCAAAGACCCTTCAGCCCCCCCACCCGACGGGGGCCGGTGGACCGGACCCAAGCGGCAAGCCTGGGTGAGGGCGCACCTGGGGAAGGCGCTATCCCTGAACCCCATCTACCGTTTTCTGAAGGAGGCGGGGTTCAGCCTCAAGACCCCCCGGCCCCGGCGGGGGGATCAGGAGGCCTTCAAAAAAACTCTGCCAGGAGGCGGAAGAAGCCAGAAGGCTGGGGATCCGGGTGGGGGTCTGGGCCGACGACGAGCATCGCTTGGGGCTCAGGCCGGTCGGGCGTAGGGTGTGGTGGCGCCAGGGGAAAAGCCCCCAGGCGGTGGGGGCGCCCCGGTACCGGGGGTTCTACCTTTGCCCTTTTGTAAAGCCGGAAACGGGGGAGAGCCTGAGCCTGCTGGTAGACGGGATGGACACCGAGGTAATGCGCTGGGTGCTGCGGGGGTTCAGGGCCACTGTGCCGGAGGCAGAGGAGGCCTGGGTGGTGCTGGACCGGGCGGGGTGGCCTGTCTCCCCGAAGGTGGGGGTGCCTGATTGGTGAACGAGGCGGTGGCCAACCGCTGGTTCCCCTCCCTGGAGACCGTGGCTGAACGGTGCCTGATCCTGCAAAAAGACCCAAAGACCCTGAGGCGGCATACCCTCTTCCACGGGTGGCCCAGGATGAAGGATGTAACGTGAAGTGGTATGAGACTGCACCGCACCAAACTGAGTCTCCTCTCCGTTACGCCCTCAGGACAACTCGGGAATACGGGAATACCTACCCATGGTAAGCGAAACGAGCGCATCCCGCCGAAGCGGAACACGCCCGTTTGCCTGCGCTCGAGGGTTTAGGGTTTAGCGGGACACCCCTCGTCTTGCGCAATGAAAAGAAGGCTTCTTGGGGGGCGTTCGGGGCCCGGGCATCCCAGCCTGTCTTCGCTCACCTGTCTCAAGCCATCGCTGCAGGCTGGGTTTTGCTACGCCGACCCTTTTTGCTCTGGGCCAGGGCTGCCTTGCCCTCCAAGGCCTTCAGCCCGCCCAACAAAGCCCAGTCCAGGGCCTGGTCTAGGTTCTCGGCAAAATGGAAGACCAGGTTCTGCCGCAAGTAGGGCGGGATATCGGAAAGATCGGCCTGGTTCCGCTGGGGCAGCACCACCTCGCGAATCCCCGCCCGCCGAGCCCCCAGCACCTTTTCCTTCACCCCACCGATGGGCAGCACTCGACCGGTCAGGGTAATCTCCCCGGTCATGGCCACATCGTTGCGCACCGGTACCTCGGCCAGGGCCGAGACCAGCGCCGCCGTGATGGCGATTCCGGCGGAGGGCCCCTCCTTGGGAATAGCCCCTGCGGGCACATGGATGTGCAGGTCGCTCTTGTCGAAGCGCTCGAGGGGGATACCAAAGCGTCGAGCGTTTTTCTTAGCGTAGCTGAGGGCGGCCTGGGCCGACTCCTTCATCACCTCGCCCAGATGGCCGGTGAGGATCAGGTTGCCCTTGCCTGGCATAACCGAGACCTCGATGAACATGATATCGCCCCCTACTGGGGTGTAGAACATCCCGGTGGCCACCCCGACCTGGGGGCTACGGGCCTCAGACTCCGGCTGGAATCGGGCCGGGCCTAGGAATTTCTCCAGGTCGCCCTCGGTGATGCGTACCCGTTTCTTACCGCTCTCCAGAATTCTGCGGGCAGACTTGCGCAAAAGGGTGCCGATCTCCCGCTCGAGGTTGCGCACCCCCGCCTCGCGGGTGTAGTGGGTGATAATCCGCATCAAGGCCGCCTCGGTAATCACTACCTGGTTTTCCTTCAAGCCGTTTTCCCCAAGCTGGCGCGGCAGCAGGTAGCGCTTCGCGATCTCCAGCTTCTCCTGCTCGATGTAGCTGGTGAACTCGATCAGCTCCATGCGGTCGAAAAGCGGGCCTGGAATATGCTCGGGGAAGTTAGCAGTGCAGATGAAAAGCACCTCGCTCATGTCGAAGGGCACCCCCAGGTAGTGGTCGGTAAACTCCTTGTTCTGGGCAGGGTCTAAAAGCTCGAGCAGCGCCGCCGCGGGGTCGCCCTGGTAGGAAACCCCCAGCTTATCCGCCTCGTCTAGCAAAATCACCGGGTTTTTGCTACCCACCTGGCGCATGCCCTGGATAATGCGGCCCGGCATAGCCCCAATGTAGGTGCGGCGGTGCCCGCGGATATCCGACTCATCCCTGGCACCCCCCAAGGAGATGCGATGGTATTTGCGCCCTAAGCTCTTGGCGATGGACTTGGCAATGGAGGTCTTACCCACCCCCGGGGGGCCCACAAAGAGCAGGATGGGGCCTTTGGAAACCTCCTCCGGGGGAATCTCGCCTTTTTTTTGGCGCTCTAGCTTCAGCTTGCGTACCGCCAGGTATTCCAGCACCCGATCCTTGACCTTCTCCAGACCGTAGTGGTCCTCGTCCAGGATGCGCTGGGCCTCCTTGAGGTCGATGCGGTCCTCGGTGCGGGTGTTCCAGGGCAGGTTAACAATCCAGTCCAGGTAGGTGCGCACCACGCTGGCCTCGGCAGAGTCGGGGTGCATGCGGGCAAAGCGGGAAAGCTCGCGCTCGACCTCGGAGCGTACGCTATCGGGCAGGTTAAGGGCGGCGATTTTCTGGCGGAACTCCTCCACCTCCATCTCGCCTTCTTCCCCGTGCAGCTCGCGCTGAATAGCCTTCATCTGCTCGCGCAGGTAGAACTCGCGCTGGTTCTTGTCGATCTCCTCCTTGACCTGCTGCTGGATGCGCCGCTGCGTCTCGAGCAGATCTAACTCGGCGTCAAGCAAAACCGCAATGCGCTTGAGGCGGTCGGTCACCGAGGGGGTAGCCAGGATTTTTTGCTTGTCCTCGAGCTTGAAGTCGAGATGGAAGGCGATGTGGTCGGCCAGCTGCGAGGGATCCTCGAGGTTCATCACAAACTGGGCCACCTCTGGCAGCAGGTACTTACCCTCCTTCAATAGCTGGGCAAAACGCTCCTTGACCTCGCGGAACAAGGCCCGCACCTCAGTCTCCCGCCCCTCCTCCTCCGACAGGCGCTCTACCCGGGCTTCCAGGTAACCATTGGCCCGGGCATAGCCCAACACCCGTACCCGGGCAAAGGCCTGCACCAGCATCTGCACCGAGCCGTCGGGGTTTTTGCGCATCCGCAGGATATTACAGGCGGTGCCCACCTCGTACAGGTCCTCCGGGCCAGGTTCTTCGACTTCCTTATCCCGCTGGCTCACGATAAGGATGACCCGTTCCTGTCCTAAGGCCGCCTCAATCGCCCGGATCGAGACCGAGCGCCCAGCGTCAATGGGCATCACCATGCTGGGGTAAATTACCGAGCCACGCACCGGACACACCGGGAGGACCTCGGGAAGTCGTGGGATTTTATCGGCTTTTTCCATAACCAAAGGATTCTCCGTTCAAGTCTACAACCTAAGCGTCGTTGGCCATCATGAACCGGCCTAAGGCCAAACGTGAGTCTACCTATATCAAGTTTAGTGAATCAAGCCTTAGCAATAAGAACCGGCCACACAATGGCCATACAAACCTAGCCCGCCCATAGAACCCGGTATGCTGAAAGGGATGTACCTGGTACGGGTTGGCCTGCTGGTTTTGCTCTGGTCGCTGAGCCCCCTCCTCAGCGACCTAGCCTGGGTAAATCCCGGAGGGGCTGGCTGGAGCCTAGCCCTGAGCCAGCGCAGCGGCGGCGGGGTCGGGGGGCGGGGTGGATTCTCCTCCCCCCGGCCCGCCCTGCCCCGGGTTAACCCCTCC
>FWPU01002203.1_pt1 | contig 55104 bp, 42 predicted proteins | sample 2228361 | NCBI WGS metagenome assembly FWPU01 (sample SAMEA103939777, study PRJEB20133) | metagenome | reverse complement strand
CGCCCGCCGGGCCGGCCGAAGCCGTGTAGTGACTAATCTCAATTTGAGACCTTACGCCACAAGGACTTACGACGCGTTTGTCAAACATGGGGTAGGGCACTCGCCGTAGCCGCAGCATCTTGCCGCAGGATATAGATGCGCTCCAAAGGCCGCCACAGATCCTGCGCGCTTGGGGCGCTCACTCAACGCTACAGCCGCAAGCCCCAATATACAATCTTCTCGCCGCCCCGGCTGGCACCCGCCGGAGGGGACCGCATGTCATTCGGCCTGCACGCGCGAGCCAGACTGGACGAGAGGCCGGAGCATGCACTGCTCCTGCCCTCCCCTGCCAGCTTGGCCAGGGGGGGAAGTAGGAGACCTCCCGAGCTGCGCCATGCCAGCGATCTCGCGCGGCACCTGGCGGCGGCTGCTTAGTCCCGTTTCGGCAGGCAACGCGATCGGTCATTCGCCCGGTATGCGGCGTTCCCAACCAAAGGGTTGCGTCCATGCCTGTTGCCGCTGTCCCTCATAAGACGGGTCCGGGTGCGGCTGCGAAGAAGTGACCACGGCCCGCACATAAAGTTCGTCACCGCGCAACCGATACTGTGCGTGCAGCCCCTCGACCTCCGCCAGCACCCGGCCTACATCTGCTGAGTAGCGGCGCGTGGCGCGCACCGGCTGCCCCGCATCGTCGGTTACGACCCGGCTCGCAGGATCAAAGTCGGCAGTTGTGCCGATGAACCGAGTTACGTACTGTTGGCCGCCCTCCGGATCGATCTCAATATCCAGCACGCCTAACTCCGGGTCGTATTCTACGGCTCGGAGCGTGACACCTGTACTGGCATAAAAGTCCCCCCGCCGCATGGCGCGGATGAGCGATTCGGGCGTGAGGTGCGTGGCGCGGACCATCACCCAGCCGCGGCCAGAACGGTTGTCTCCAGACCCTTCGTGGTAGTCGTGAGAATCGTCCGTCGCCAGACCGAACAGCGGCGGAGCGGAGAACTGGACCATGCGCAGCGTATTGGCAACGTCCCAGAGGTACTCGACGCTGGCATGTTGCCCGTCGCCAAGCTGGGCCACGCTCTTATGCCCGTTGTAGACCTCGAAAAAACGTTCCGAGAGTACCGCGGCAAGGTCTTCAGCGGTGATGGCGAACCCGAAGTTGGGATGGTTCAAGTGTACCAGGATCTCGCGGCCGCGGCGGCGCGCCTGATCTTCTACGGCGCGTGCGTTGGCCTCGATGGTCTCGCGCACTGTGGCTCCGTTGAGGGGGCTGACGACCTCTTCGATGTTGGTGGCGTTGAGGTGCACGGGCAATCCTTCGGACGAGGCGGAGATCTCTTCCGAGGGGATCATCAGGAATCGCCCGCGCTCTTCGACCAGTGCCCGGTACTCGCTGAGCGGCTTGAGCCGCACTTCTTGGGCACCCTCGGCATTGGTTCGCACTTCGACCCAGTTGGAACCGAACCGAGCCAGGTACTTTTTCAACGCAGCAGGGCCGGCTCGCTTCTCCACCTCGGCGACGGCCATCCACCGAGACCCCTCGGCCAAGACGTTGTGGTCGCTGAGGGCCAGAAAGTGGTAACCGTGCGTACGATACCACTCTGCAATCATCTCGGGAAAATCGTCCCCATCGCTCCAGAGAGAGTGGGTATGGAGGTTTCCCTTCCACCACCGCGCCGGGGGATCGGCCGGGATCTCGTCAGCCGTTGCACACGGCCGCCAGGCGAGCAGTGAGCCAATTGCCAGGGCTACCGCCAAGACTGCATTCGAGGTGCTGGCCAGCCATTTGCTCGACATAGCTCACCATATCACAGAGGCCTACCCTGGCGATCATAATTGGACCGCTGGGATAGTTTCGCTTGTAGTTGATGGCAGTGCGCAAGGCAAGGGGCGGTAGGGGCAAGGCTGAGCGCCATTCGCGCACGCTACTTGTTCGCTGCTCGCCGTGCCGATAGGCTCGCAGATATGCTGCTCGATGCCGGAATACCACCCCTCGCGGACACGGAGCCTACGTTTCCACTGGTCGAAGAGCTGGTGCCCGCCCCCGAACCGGAGGAGGCACTGTTGCGCCTCGCCCATCGGCGCCATGTGCTGTTCTTCGACAGCGCCCAGCGGCACGAGCGGCTGGGGCGTTACTCGTTCTTGGCGTGCGAGCCCGCTGCCTTCGTGGTGCGGAGATGCGGCGAGGCTGATGCGTTTGCTGCTGCGGCAGCGCTGCTTGGGCCAAGTCGAGCGCAGACAGTGCCGGATTTGCCGCCGTTCCAGGGCGGCGTGGTTGGGTTGTTCGCTTATGATTTGAATCGCCAGCTCGAACGGATTCCGGCACCGCGCTGGGACGAATTCCGCGTGCCGGCACTGGCGCTGGGTTTGTATGACGTGGTAGTTGCCTGGGACCATGCCCAGCAGCGGGCCTGGATCGTCTCCCAAGGTCTGCCTGCCAGGCCGGGGGGGCAGCGTACGCGGGCGGCGGCCCGGCTGCGTGCTTTTCGAGAGTGGCTGGCCGCTGCTCCGCTCCGGCCGGACGAACTGCCGGCCGCCCTCGGCCCCCGGCTGGCTGGCTCGCGACTCGCGCCGCAATTTCCAGCCGGCGAGCTGGCACGCCTGACCAGCAACTTCTCGCGCGAGCTGTACCTGCGTGCGGTGGAGCGTGCCATCGAGTACATTTGCGCGGGCGACGTATTCCAGGTAAACCTGGCCCAGCGGCTGCTGCACCCTGCGGGGGCAGCTCCCCTGGCGCTTTACCTCCGGCTGCGGCGCTGCAACCCGGCCACGTTTGCCGCCTACTTCGACATGGGGCGGTTCCAACTCGCCAGCGCCAGCCCAGAGCGGTTCTTGCAGGTTCGCGGCCGCCGCGTGGAGGCCAGGCCCATCAAGGGCACGCGCCCACGCACCGCCTGGCCGGAGGCCGACCTGTTTGCAGGAGACGAACTCCGGGCAAGCGAAAAGGACCGCGCCGAGAACGTGATGATCGTCGACCTGCTGCGCAACGATCTTTCTCGCGTGTGTCAACCGCAGAGCGTACAAGTGACCGAGCTATGCACGCTTGAGCCCTACCAGTATGTGCAGCACTTGGTGAGCGCGGTAACAGGCACGTTGCGGCCTGACGTGCAGGCGGCCGATGCGCTGCGGGCAGCCTTTCCGGGGGGCTCGGTCACGGGAGCGCCTAAGGTACGCGCCATGCAGATTATTGCCGAGCTGGAGCAGGTTGCGCGCGGTCCCTACTGCGGGACGCTCGCGTACCTGGGCTTTGACGGCAGCATGGACGCGAGCATCTTGATTCGCACGATCACGGTGGGCCGGGGCTGGTGGCAAGCGCCCGTGGGCGGGGGAATTGTGGCGGCCTCCGATCCCGCGGTAGAGTACGAAGAGACCTGGCACAAGGCGGCCGGGCTGCTGCGAGCCATGACGTGACACCAGCCGCTGGGAGCGATGCTGCCGTGTTCGGAGTTCGCGCACGCCATTCACGGAGGGCTTCGGCCGCTGCCCCGTATACGCACAAGCAGCAGCCGTGATCCTGCTCATCGACAATTACGATAGCTTCGTGTTCAACCTGGCCAGGTACCTGGTGTTGCTGGGCCATGAGACGTTGGTGGTGCGCAACGATGCACTTCAACCGGCCGAGCTGCGAACGCTGCGGCCTGCTGCGCTGGTGCTTTCTCCAGGGCCATGCGGCCCGGAGGAGGCCGGCTGCTGCATGGAACTTGTGCGGATGTATTACCAGCAGATTCCCATGTTGGGCGTGTGCCTGGGACATCAAACGATAGCCGCCGCGCTGGGCGGGCGCGTGGTGCGAGCCCCGGCTCCCATGCACGGCAGGGCATCGGAGGTGTACCATTGCGGCCAAGGGATCTTTGCCGGGCTTGCGAGTCCGCTGCTGGCGGGCAGGTACCATTCGCTGGCGGTAGAAGAGGCATCGCTGCCGGCGTGCCTCGAGTGCACAGCGCGCACGGCAGACGGCGTGGTGATGGCCTTGGCACACCGAACATTACCGGTGGTGGGCGTGCAGTTTCATCCCGAATCGATACTTACACCCCTAGGTCCTTGGCTGCTGGCTGCGTTCTTGCGGCTGGCCGGCTTGCACGCTGACGATCCGGCAGCCTTTCGCGAATTGGCCGAAACAGAACACAAGCCGCTGCTGCCGAGCGAACCGCTCACCTTCTAGCGCGCATGATCATCGAAGGATTGGTAACGACGGAGAACGAAGACGGCTCGCCTCACTTGGCGCCCATGGGCCCCTTGGTCGAAGCCGATTGGACACGGCTCGTGCTGCGGCCGTATGTCACCTCAACCACTTATGCCAACCTCTGCCGCCGGGGGCGCGGGATCTTTCACGTGACCGACGACGTGCTGCTGCTGGCCCGCGCCGCCATCGGCAGCTTGGAGACGCTTCCTCCCCTGAAGCGGCCTGCACACGCACATGGCTGGGTGCTGGCCGATGCCTGCCGCTGGTACGCGTTTGAAGTGTACGCTACCGACAACACGCCGCCCCGGGCAAGCATGGCCGCCAACGTGGTCGAATGGGCTCGGCAACGCGACTTCGTCGGCTTTCACCGCGCCCGCCATGCCGTGGTCGAAGCTGCTATCCTGGCAACGCGCGTTCACATTCTGCCCAGGCAGGAGCTGCTGCAAGAATTGGCGCGGCTGCGACCTTTGGTGGTCAAGACCGGCGGAGAAGATGAACATCGAGCATTCAGTCTGCTGGAAGAATACGTGCGTGCAACGTGTGCCCCCGACCACATGGAGAAGGACCGAGCAAGCGTGCACCGGTGACTCGGCCTGCGCGTGCATGTGGGGAGGAACGTTCGCCGCTGCTGGACGCAGCGAGCGACAAAGCGGCCTGCGCGTGCACGTGGGGAGGAACGGTTTCTCCGTCGGACGCCCCCCGGTGGGACGGCCTTCCCGGGCGGTATCCAAGTGGGGCTAAGAAGCCCAACCCACGAGTGCTCACCCCAGGGGATGCCCATCGCGCTGGGTATTCTCACCCTGGCATGCCTTTCCCAGGCTTCCAAGTCGGGCTAGGCAGCTCACGCCATCATGAACCGCAACCCATCATCATGCGCACTACTGTGACGCGCAACCCAAATGTTCGTCGCCTGGCATGGCCTTCTCAGAACTTCCCGCGTGCTCAAGAATGTGCGAATAAACGCACCTTTATGATCCCAAGATTCATAGCAACCAGACATGAGCGAGCGAACGGTCGTTGTCGAAGCAGCCAGCCGCCTGCACTTTGGCCTGCTGGCTCCCTGTGGCTGGTCCGCGCGCCGGTTTGGCGGGGTAGGAGCGATGGTGCAGCAGCCGGCGCTGCGGGTGCTGATTCGACCCGCCCGGGAGGAAGCCGCGGCATTCTCCGCACGGGGGCCGCTGGCAGCCGCGGCAGAGCAGACCCTCGAACGTGCACGCGCCGCCGGCTGGCTCGCCGAGGCAGAGCCGCCCGCCGTTGAGGTACTGAGCGCGCCGCGAGCGCACACAGGATTGGGGACGGGTACGCAGCTTGCCTTGTCGATTGCGGCCGGCTTACGGGCATATGCGAATCTACCGGCCCTATCGCCGCAAGAGCTGGCAAAGCAGTCGGGGCGCGGCGTGCGTTCTGCGGTCGGTGTGCATGGTTTCTTCACTGGCGGCCTTGTGGTCGAAGCAGGCAAGCGCGATACCGGCGTGCTGGCGCCCCTAGTCGCCCGCATGGCACTGCCCGATGCGTGGCGATTCGTGCTGATGACGCCCGACGGCGAACAAGGGCTGTGGGGTGCAGAAGAGCGGGCGGCCTTCCAGCAGCTTTCCGAGGCACCGGCGGGAGTGGTCGAGCGGTTGTGCCGGATGGTTCTGCTGGGGATCTTGCCTGCCGCAGCAGAGGAAGATTTCGCAGCGTTCAGCGAGCGGCTGTACGAGTTCGGGCGAGAGGCGGGCAGCTTGTTCGCCTCGGTGCAAGGGGGGGAGTTCGCCACGCCGGGCGTAGCTGCTCGCGTGGAGCGGGTGCGCAGGCATGGCGTACGCGGCGTTGGTCAGAGTTCGTGGGGACCGACCGTGTTCGCGCTTGCCGAGTCCGACGAGCATGCGAACTGGCTGGTGGCGCGGCTGGCAGAAGAAGGTGCGACTGCGGGCTGCCAGGTGGTGGTTGCACGGCCGGCAAACGAGGGTGCCCGGATCTTGGTCTCATACAGCAGCGGCGGGTAGCGATTCGAACGAGGGGCGGGGGCATCGGCTGCGGGCCTGCGGGCTGAAGCGATTCGTAGGGAGGTTGAACCGCCGTGCCAAGATGCTGCACTGCAGAGCGAACGAATATTGGGCGTATCGCGTCCAAGTGTTTGGCATGGCGTGATGAATGGGCCTTAAATGCCATGCGGGGCCTATTCGAATGCTGTTTTGCTGTGGGAACCCTCTTGGTGCTTGACGCGATTGGTGGTAGGCTATGTGTGGCGGTCATATCATCCAAAATCGTGCTGTGCCTGCCGCCAGCACTTGCACTCTCGTGCCGGTGCCTGCTACGGGCCGTAACGCCGGCGCGAGCGACGTCAATCCATGGCAGAGAGTACCTGCCATTGGCGCCAATATCTTAGGAGGGTTGGGGAGGGCACCGCCCCTGTTCGCGGCAGGCCGTGTGCGTCGTCACGGATGCGAGACTCCAACCGCACAGGATGCGGTTGTGCCGCGGGGAAGTGTGTGATGTCGATCACGGTTAAATGCCCGAACGGCCACGAGCTTAAGGTCAAGGACAAGTACGCCGGGCAGCGCGGCTATTGTCCACACTGCCGCGCCGAGGTGCACGTCCCAGCAAAGCTCACCGAAGACGAGGTGCTGGACCTTCTTGGACCGCCCCCACCGGCGGAGCCGGTGGGAGATTTGCCCGTGCACCAGGACCCCAGGCACATGCGGCCGGCAACCGATCCTAGTTCCATGTCCGGCTCGAGCCTGCTGGGATCGACCGTGTTGAATCGCGGCATGAAGACCTGCCCGAAGTGCAAGAAGGAGGTACGGCTGGCGTACGACATCTGCCCGTATTGCCGCACGTACTTTACAGACTTGTCTGAGATCAGCCGCCGTTTGGCCTCGCACTGCCCCAAGTGCGGTGGCGAGGTCCATCATGGCGATCACTGGTGTCCGACCTGCGGTGCAGACCTGAGGCAGCAGCCGCTGCCGCCCGGCAGCAAGCGATAGCTCGCTTCGCGGGGGCGCAGCGATGGCGCACCGCTGCTCTAGGAAGTGATCTGGCGATCGTCCGCATCGGGCCCAGCAGCACGCGCCTTTTCGTCGTTGCGGGGGACGGCTGTTTGCGCCGTCCGGCAGGGTTAGAATGGAACAAGCGTGTGTTGTGGTCCCTGGCACTGGGTCATGTTTGGCTGCTTGGGCCCATGGATTTGGCGGCAGCATCTTGCGCACAGGTGCCTTAGCCCTAGGAACTGCCGGTGTCTCAGTCATCAAGCTCAACTTCGCCCGCGGAGGCCCCACGCCAGGCACTTGGGACGGCAAGCGAGCCCTTTCGGCCTGCCACCAGCCTGGCAGTGCGGCTCACACTGCTGGTCACCGCAGGTGTGGTGTTCACAGCCGGCTTGTTCACCTGGTTGGGCTACGAGTACACGCGCCGTGTCATCAGTGCCGAGATCCACCAGCGGCTGAATGCCGTGGGGGCTGGCTGGCAGACCATTCTGCTGAACTTCGTACAGCAGCTTGAGCCGCAGGCAGATCTGATCACGAGCCGTACACGGCTCCGCTGGCTCTTGGACCAGCGGCGGGGCGGGACGTGGTCTGAGGAGGCTCAAGACGAGCTGGCGCGCATTGTCAGCGACGTGCGTACGGCCGGCCAGGGACGCTACACCGAGGTGTGGGTGGCCGATGCAAGGGGCAAGGTGGTGGCAGCGACCGACCCTGAGCGGATCGGCCGGAGTTACGCCCGCACTATGGCATTTCGAGAAGGCTCGCAGCGCGTATGGCTCGATGTGCCACGGCCGAATTCTCACGGATACCAGGCATTGGTGGCGGCGCCGGCGGCCGATGCAGAGGGCAAGCTGCTAGGCGTGGTCATGTTCCAGGTGGACGTGAGCACCTGGGCGCGTGCGCTGGCAGAGCGGCGCGTGCAGGGTTCGCTGGGAGAGGTCGCGCTGGCCGTCAAGCGGCGCGGCCGCATCCGGTACTTGTTCCGCTCCAGCACCCAGGAAGTGCCGCCCGCGGACGACGCGGCGATGTCGCTGGCACTGTCGGGGAAAACCGGATTCATCCAAACGAAGGATCCATCAGGGCGCCCGGTGCTGGCGGTCTACCGCCCGCTTGGCTACCAGGACTGGGGGTTGGTCGTGCAAGTTGGGTTGGAAGAGGCATATGCTCCCCTGGTTCGGCTGCGCCGTGTGCTGGTGGCGGTGGAAGCGGCGGTGCTGGTTATGGGCCTGCTCATTTCGTACGTGCTGGCGCGGCGGTTCACGCGGCCGATTCGCGTGCTGGCGGAGGCGGCCGCGCGCGTGGCCGGGGGCGATCTGCGCGTGCACGTGGACGACCGCCGCAGTGATGAACTGGGTGCACTGGCGGCGGCTTTCAACCGCATGACGAGCGAATTGGCGGCATCGTACGAGTTGCTTGAACAGCGCGTGGCGGCGCGGACGCGCGAGCTGGCCCGGTCTCACGAAGAACTGCGGGCACAGGCCCGCGTGTTGGAAACCACGCTCGCCGAGCGTGAACGCGCCCAGCGCGCCCTGCTGGATGCGGAGGCACGCTACCATTCTCTCGTCGAAAGCCTCCCCCTGGCAGCGTGGAGCAAGGACCTGGAGGGCAGGTTCACATTCGGCAACAGGCTCCTCTCCGAATTCCTCGGCAAGCCGCTCGAACAGATCATCGGCTGTACGGATCTCGACTTCTTCCCGCGTGAGCTGGCAGAGAAATACCGGCGAGACGATGCCGCGGTGGTGTCGCAGCGTTGCACGTTTCGAGACATCGAGCGTTTTCGCAAGTCGGACGGCGAAGAACTCTTCATCCAGGTGTTCAAGGCCCCAGTGTTTGACGCCTCGGGCCAGGTGATCGGCACCCAAGGAATGGCCTGGGACATCACCGCGCTGATGCGTGCCGAAGCTGCCCTCCGCCAGGCCAAGGAGGATGCCGAGGCCGCCAACCGGGCCAAGAACACGTTCCTGGCCAACATCAGCCACGAAATCCGCACTCCCATGAACGGCGTGCTGGGGATGACCGAGCTGCTGCTGGAGAGCAATCCCTCGCCCGAACAACGCGAGTACCTGGCGATCGTGAAAGAGTCTGCCGAGGCCCTGCTCGATGTGATCAACGATATTCTCGACTTTTCTAAGATCGAGGCGGGCCGCTTCGAGCTGGTTCCTGCGCCGTTCGGCCTGCGCGATCTGGTGTTCGATGCGCTGCGTTCCCTTTCGCCGCGTGCACACCGCCAGGGGTTGGATTTGGCCTGCCGCATAGCGCCCGACGTGCCCGACGCGCTGGTGGGAGACGCGGGCCGTTTGCGGCAGGTGCTGCTGAATCTGGCCGGCAACGCGGTCAAGTTCACAGATCGGGGCGAGGTTGTCGTCGAGGTGCGGCCCATCGGCACGGCGCCGGGCGAGGTCGAATTGCAATTCGAAGTTCGAGACACGGGCATCGGCATCCCGCTGGAGAAGCAACAGGCGATCTTCGTCGCGTTCGAGCAGGCCGACTCATCGACGACCCGCCGCTTTGGCGGCACGGGGTTGGGGCTAGCCATCAGCTCGAAGCTGGTCGAGATGATGAGCGGGCGCATCTGGGTCGTAAGCACGCCGGGCAAGGGGAGCACGTTCAGCTTTACCGCCCGCTTCACCTTGCAGCCGGATGCCGAGCCGCCCCCCTACTTGCGTCCCGAGCCGCAGGATGCAGCGCTGCTAGCAGGACTGCCCGTGTTAGTCGTCGAGCGGCAGGCGGCCACGCGGCGTATTCTGATCGAAATGCTGCGCGGCTGGGGACTGGAGCCGCATGCCGTAGAGACACTGCCCCAGGCCTTGGCGGCCTGCGAGCGCGCCGCCGTCGATAGGCCCTTTGCGCTGGCGCTTTACGGGGCACTGGGCCAGCCAGAGGGCTTTGCAACCCTGCGGCGGCTGCGCCGCCACTCCGGTTGCCACGGGGTGATCGTGCTCTTGGAGGCCTTCGGCCAGCCGGCAGAGATTGCCCGCTGCCGCGAGCTGGGCGTCTTTGCTTATCTATTGAAGCCCGTAAAGGAGGAAGATCTGTACGCCGCTGTGCTCGCCCTGGCGGGAGGCAGGGCTTTGGCAGGCCCAGCCGTCGCCTTGGGACAGGGCCTTCCTTCCGGCCGCTCGTTGCGCGTGCTGCTGGCAGAAGACAGCGAGGTCAACCGCCAGGTGGCGCTGGGGCTGCTCGAGAAACGCGGCCACACGGTCGTATGCGCGTGCAACGGGCGCGAGGCGGTTGAGTTGGCGCGGGGGCAGGCGTTCGACGTGATCCTGATGGACGTGCAGATGCCGGAACTGGATGGCTTCGAGGCCGTGCAGGCGATCCGCCGTGACGAGCAGGCCCTCGGTCGCCGCGTGCCGGTGATCGCCATGACGGCACATGTGATGAAGGGAGACCGACAGCGCTGCCTGGACGCGGGCATGGATGGGTACGTTTCCAAGCCAGTGAATCCTCGGGAGCTGTTCGCGGTGGTGGAGTCGCTGGCTGGCGCGGCGCCGCGCGCCGTGTCAACGCTGGTTGAAGCCTCTGGTTCGGCAGTTCTGCCAGATGTTGCCGGCGCGAGTCCTACTGCGAGCAGCTTGGAGCCCGCTGCTGCCCGTGCACCGCATGGCGTCCCCGGCACTAGAGCGGGCCTCGCCGGCACAGGCCCAGACAGCGGGAAAATGGTGCAGGTTCCACTGGCGGTAGCCGAGGCGCCGGGGACAGCCGAGGGCAGTCCTCCTGGCGAGACGTCTTCTGAGGCTGAGCATGACCAGGGTGGGGCTGCGGTGATGGGAGATGCGGCAGGTGTAAAGCCGCCAGCAGCCGCACCGGTGCCGTGCGAGCGGCCGGTCCCATGCGAGCAGCCAATCGACTGGGAGCTGGCATTGCGGCGTGTGGCTGGCGACCGCGATCTGCTGCGTCAAGTGCTGGAGGCGTTCCGAGAAGAGGTACCGCGCCGGCTGGATGAGCTGAGGGCCGCCTTGGTTGCGGGCGACGCGAAGCTGGTCCATCACACGGCACACACGCTCAAGGGAGCGGCTGCCAGCATTGCGGCGGCCCGTGCCGTGGCCGCGGCATGGCGGCTTGAATCGCTTGCGTCTCAGGGTACGCTAACCGGAAGCGAGACAATTGCGGCCCAAGTGGAGGCCGAGCTGGTCCGGGTGTTGGAGGCTGTGGCGGAGCTGCCACCCGCGGCGGCTGCCGTGTCGGCCATGCCCTCGTGATCGCAATCCTAAACGATGACCAACGTACTGGTGGTGGACGATGCGGTGGTGGACCAGCGGCTGGTCGCCGGCCTTCTGGCGCGGCAGCCTGGGCTGAACGTCAGCTTTGCCTGCGATGGGGTGGAGGCGCTGCGTTCGATGGCCGAGCAGCGGCCCGACGTGGTGGTGACCGATCTGCGCATGCCGCGAATGGATGGGCTGGAGCTGGTGCGCACGGTGCGTCGGCGCTATCCCGGCCTGCCGGTCGTGCTGATGACGGCCCAGGGGAGCGAGCAAATCGCCGTTGATGCTTTGCGAGCAGGGGCTGCCAGCTATGTTCCCAAGTCGCGGCTGGCGGAGGACCTGCTTGCGACCATCGAGCAGGTGGTGACGCTGGCGCGGGCAGCCGAACACCACGAGCGGCTCTGGCAGCGCGTGACGCGGTTGCGGTGGGAGCTGGCACTCGACAACGACCCGACGCTGGTGGCGGCGCTAGTGACGCATCTGCGAGATACGACCATGCTGCTGGGAATGTCGGACGAGGTGAATCAGTTGCGGCTGAGCGTGGCTCTTGAAGAGGCGCTGCTCAACGCCCTGTATCACGGCAATTTGGAAGTGAGTTCCGAGCTGCGCGAGAGCGACGTGCAGTCATATTACCGCCTTGCCGATCAGCGGCGCCGCCAGCCTCCCTATTGCGAGCGGCGGATCTATGTGGAGGCCGAGTTCACTCAGTCTGAAGTGACCTACGTGGTGCGCGACGAGGGACCCGGCTTTGATCCGCAGACCCTGCCCGACCCGACCGATCCGGCGAACCTGGAGCGAATCAGCGGCCGCGGCCTGCTGCTGATCCGCACCTTCATGGACGAGGTTCGCCATAATCCCACCGGCAACGAGATCTGCATGATCAAGCGTTTTCCCGCTGCGGCTGCAGAGTGAGAGGTCGGCCCATGACCCGCGTCGAAACCCACGAAGGCCTGACCGTAGTGATTGTGGACCAGGTCTACGACGAGCTGGACCAGGCGTCGCTCGAGCGCTTTCGCGACCTGCTGCTGCGCGTGGCCCAAGAGGCCCAGCCTGCTGAGGTCCTAGTCGACCTCTCGCAGCTCAGTTTCTTCGGCTCCACCTTCCTCGCCGTGCTGATCGAAGCCTGGAAGCGCTTGCAGAAGCGCGGCGGCCGCTTGGCACTGTGCGGCGCGAGCACCGTGGTGCAAGAAATCTTGCAAGCTGCGCGCCTGCACACCGTGTGGAAGGTGTACCCCACACAGGCCGAGGCCCTGGCAGAGGTCCCCAAACTGCCCCACTATTACCTCAACGTCTGGCTGACGGTACAGCAGCCTGACGATGTAGCCGAAATCCGTGCCTTGCTGGCCGAGTGCGCGCGCCTCTCGCGGACCGAACCCGGCTGCCTGCGATTCGAGGTCTACCAGTCGCAGGCCGATCCCAGCCGCTTCCTCCTGGTGGAACACTGGCAGAGCAAACAGGCATGGGAAACACATCGCACGGCCGATGCTTTCACACGCATCTACCAGCCCAAGGTCCTGCCGAAGGTGCAGCGCGAGCCGCACCCCAGCGAACTGCTGCTATAGCTGCACAGTTGCCGCGCGGTAGCTGCTCGTGACTCGTCGTGCTGCCGCCCGTTGCCGCGCGGCGGGTTTCGGGTCAAAATCGAGCAAGACAATGACGAGCAGGCAGCCTGGGGAGCCACTCCCTCCTACCCACCCGCCTTGCCACGAACCCCGGAGAGTGAACCGTTGACGCGCGAGTCGAACAGGCACATGGTCGAGCTGTTAGGTGCCGCACAGGCTGGCAGCAAGGAAGCGAGGGCCAAGCTGGTGGCCAGGTTCGCCAGCGAGCTGCGCGAGCTGGCTTCCGCACCCGCCAAGCGCCAACGCGGAACCCAGGGCCAGCCGCCCACGGAACTCGTCAACGATGCCGTGCAGCGGGTGATGGAGGCCGAACAGGTCCAAACATCTCCCCACCGTCACCTTCTCTACGCATCGGCCGCCCAGGCCATGAGGCTGCTGTTGGTCGAGCACGCCAGCACCCGCAAGTCTGAGCGGCGAGGGGAGGCGAAGCAACGCCACCTGCTCGATGCCATCCTGGCCCACTTTGCATCTCAGCACATCGACATGTTGGCCCTGGACGTGGCCCTGAACGAGCTGGAGGTGCTGCACCCCCGGGCCACGCAGGTGGTGATGTTACGCTACTTCGCCGGCTCGACGCTCGACGAGACAGCCGAACGATTGGGCATTCCGCGCAACACTGCCGAGCGAGACGATGCCTTCGCCGCGAACTGGCTCCATCGGCGGCTCTCGGCACCCGAGGAGTGACGGCCCGGCGTTGACGGCAGTCAGCACCTGGGGCAGTCAGCACCTGGGGCAGTCAGCACCTGGGGCAGTCAGCACCTGGGGCAGTCAGCACCTGGGGCATATGAGGCGTCTGCGACCAGCTTCGCCACGCTTCGCTCCTCGCGCACCGGCGCATTTGGTCCATCCGCCGGCAGAGACGGCCGCACTCGCTGGGCTTCCCACGCCCATTCCATCTGCCGGCTCAACATTTGCGCCCCTACTGCCTCCCGCGCGAAGAACCCCTTGATCCCCTAAAAACGCAGAGCGGTTGCACATGGCAGTACAGACTCGCCCCCGGACATCTTGGTTTGTCTTTCGCCCAAGATAAGCTAGGTTTGAGTTGTCGAGGCGAAGGCTCCCGTTCGGGGGCGGCCTCGGCCTGCTGGCCGACCCGACACGTCTCTTGTCTAAATGGTTCGGGCAGCCTGCTTCACCTGGACCCTGAACTCGATTGCCCGCCGTCTACGCTGGCTTGCAAGCTGCTATCTCTCCGCGCGCTAGCCTAGGAGTGTGCAGCCGCCTCCAGCGATGCCGGTGGATCGGTCGCCCTGCGCGCTGAGCGCGCTACGAGGAGCCGCACCGGAGCATGCAAGGCTACGTCACGGAACCAGCCCTCGAATATAAGGTGGCCGACACCCCATCGGAACGAGAGGCGGCCTTTCGGCTGGTGTACGAGGCGTACCTCCGCAGCGGCCTGGCCGACCCCAACTCCTTCGGCCTGCGCGTCACCCCCTATCATCTGCTGCCCACGACCACCGTCTTTGTGGCCAAGTCTCGCGGCGATGTGGTGTGCACCGTAACACTGGTCGAAGACGGCAAACTAGGGCTCCCCTTGGAAGCAGTGTATCGGCGCGAAGTCGCACAACTTCGCCGCACGGGCACAAAGCTGGCCGAGGTTTGTTCGCTGGCCGATCGGCGTTCTGACCTGGCTCGAGCGCTGCCCACGTTTGTTGAACTCACCCGGCTGGTGGCACATTTCGGTCTGCACCACGGCACCGTTAGACACCTGCTTGTTGCCGTACACCCGCGGCACGCGCGCTTCTATCAGCGCTTCATGGCGTTCGAGCCCTTTGGCCCGTTGCGAGATTACCCCTGTGTGCGTAACCGGCCGGCCGTGGCCTTGATGCTAGACCTGCTGCGTCCCGAGCACCGGCGCCACCCCAACTACTGCCGCTTTTTCGGGCAGCCGATCGATCCGCAGCGGCTTGCGCGATCGACTATGACGTTCCATGAACGCAGGCTGCTGCGCCCCGTGGCGGCATTGCTTGACCCGACAAGCCGGATGAGCCTAGTGCCTACAGCCGAGCCAGGCGCCGCGTGCGGCGCGGTTTGAAGGTCCGACCACTCTCAGCCCAGCGCACAGAGACCGCTGGGCTCGAGCCGTGGATCGCCTGGCGACGCATCCACCGGCAGTTCGCAGGGAGACCATTCCCTTGCTGAAGTCCGGAGGCCCACACCCAGAAAGTCTGCACCAGCCCTTCTAGCGGCGAAGTTGCACAGGCCACTGTATCCGGCGGTCGGCCGCAGCGTGGGGAACAGAACGGGGGTCTCTGGATCGATGACATGCGCACAAATGCCGTAAGTTATGTACTCACAGCAATTTACGACACAAAGGCTCACTCGCCCGGCCTTATCCGCGCCCAAAGTAAGGCGGATGCTAGCAATCGCGCCGGCTACTTGACTCCCGCACGGATTCAGGATAGCTTATCATCTCGGTTTTCAATAGTGCGAATGCACTCTATTTGTATTGGTGATTCAGCGGATGGCCGTTCAACTCAAGGCCCTCAAGGTATTTTGCGACGTGGTCCGGCAGCGCAGTTTCTCGCGTGCTGCGGACGAGAACGACATCTCGCAGTCCGGCGCTAGCCAGCTTGTGCAGCAACTTGAAGAGGGGCTTGGGGTAAAGCTCATCGACCGTTCGAAGCGGCCCTTTGTGCTCACGCCGGAGGGGCAGGTGTACTACGAGGGCTGCCGCAGCGTGGTGGAGCGGTATTTTGCGGTAGAGGAGATGGTCCGCACGCTGCATCAGGAGGTGGCGGGCAGGGTGCGGGTGGCGTCGATTTACTCGGTGGGCCTGCACCACATGAGCCGGTACATCCAGTACTTCCTCAGCCAGCATCCCAAGGCCAACGTGCGGTTGGAGTATTTGCATCCGCACCGGGTGTACCAGGCGATCGAAGACGACCTGGCCGACCTGGGATTGGTCAGTTATCCCAAGGCCTCGCGAACGATCAGTGCCATCGCGTGGCGCACCGAGCGCATGGTGCTGGCGTGCGCGCCGCAGCATCCGCTGGCTGCGCGTCGGCGGGTAAGCCTGAGCGAGCTGGATGGCGTCAAAATGGTCGGTTTCGATAGTGAACTTACCATTCGCCGCGAGATCGACCGCGTGCTGCACCACCACCGCGTGGCCGTCGAGGTGGTGATGGAGTTCGATAACATCGAGACGATTAAGCGTGCCATCGAGATCGACGTAGGAGTAGGGCTGTTGCCGGAACCTACGGTTGTTCGAGAGGTGGCTGCAGGCACACTGGCCGCGGTGGCGCTCGATACGGATGAGCTGGTGCGCCCGCTGGGCATCATTCACCGCCGGGGCAAGGAGCTGAGCCCGACGGCCCGGCGGTTCATCGAGCTGTTGCAGCGAGAGCGAGAGGTGCCAGAGACGCTTGCAGTAGCGCCGCCCGAGGGAGGCCTGCGCGGCGAGCAGACCACTGCTTCGGGAACATCGGTTACGCCAGCCCCTCCTGGCGCGGCCGCAAGCCCTGCCGCGCCGCCTCACGCGGCAGCGAGTTGTGGCTCTCCACACGTTCTAAAGACTGGGTTCGGGCTCGCGGCGGATGGTTCCAACCAAACCCACGTGCCGCTGGATTCAGCAGGCGGCGCAGTTGGTCTCGGCCCGCCGGACCGCGGGCGTAAGCGGCATGCACGCCCGGCCCCGGCCAACGGCAACGGTTATACAAGCTGAGCGCGAAAGCACGCCCTACCACAGCACGGCGCAATCTTTATGCAGATGCCTCTACGAAAAGACGGACTGTACGACCCAGCGTTCGAGCACGATGCGTGCGGCGTGGGATTTATCGTCAACATGCGCGGTGAGCCCAGCCACGAGATCGTGCAGCGCGGATTAGACATTCTCAAGAACCTGGAGCACCGTGGGGCATGCGGATGCGACCCGCAGACGGGCGACGGAGCCGGCATCTTAGCTCAGATTCCGCACCGGTTCTTCGCCGAGACTTGCCACGAACTGGGAATCCGTCTGCCCGAGCCGGGCAGCTATGGCGTGGGGACCGTGTTCCTCCCGCGCATCGACGACGAGCGGGCCTGGTGCGAAGCCGCCCTCGAACGGTTCACAGTCGAAGAAGGGCAGCAGTTCCTTGGGTGGCGAGACGTACCGGTCCGCAATGAATTGCTTGGCCGCGTGGCGCGTGCGGTCGAGCCGGTGATCCGGCAGGTGTTCATTGCCCGCGGATCCCACACGCCTCCAGACATGTTCGACTGGAAGCTATACGTCATCCGCAAGCGGCTCGAAAACGCCGTGGCTGCCAGCGAGCTGGCACAGAAGAGCTACTGCTACGTACCGAGCCTGTCGCCCCGCGTCGTCGTGTACAAGGGGTTGATGCTCCCCGGACACGTCGAGCGTTTCTACGTCGACCTGGCCGACGAACGCTTCGCGTCGGCCCTGGCCCTGGTGCACCAGCGCTACAGCACGAATACGTTCCCGACCTGGGATTTGGCACATCCGTTCCGTTTCCTGGCGCACAACGGAGAGATCAACACGCTCCGCGGCAACGTGAACTGGATGTACGCCCGGCAGAACATGATGGACCATCCGCGTTTCGGCCCGGATCTGCACAAGGTGTTTCCGGTGCTGACGGCCGGCGCCAGCGACAGCGCCATCTTCGATAACGCTCTGGAGTTGTTGTACTTGACGGGCCGCAGCCTGCCACAGGCGATGTCGATGCTCATACCGGAGCCGTGGGCCGGGCACGAGAGCATGTCGGACGAGAAGAAGGCGTATTACGAGTACCAAGCGTGTCTGATGGAGCCCTGGGACGGTCCGGCGAGCATGGCGTTTACGGACGGCCGCTGCATTGGTGCGGTTCTCGACCGCAATGGCTTGCGTCCCAGCCGCTACTGGGTGACGACAGATGGACTGGTGATCATGGCGAGCGAGGCGGGCGTGCTCGATGTACCGCCTGCCGAGGTGCTTTCCAAGGGCCGGTTGCGGCCCGGCCGCATGTTCCTTGTCGATTTGGCCGAGGGGCGCATCATCGCAGACGAGGAGATCAAGAGCAGCCTTGCGCGCCGCCGCCCTTACCGAGAATGGCTTAACCGCTTTCAGAAGCGGCTTGTAGACCTGCCGGATCCGCCAACGTGGCTCATCCCTGCCGAGATTCCTGCCGCTTCTGCCAATGGCAGTGGCGACACGAATGGCGCGGCTGCTGGCGTGCGCGGCACAGGGGCTTCTACGGCCGGCCCCCGCGGGGCCGATGGCAGGCGCGGGGCTGATGATAACCTGAGCGCTGAGGGCAACGGCTCTGCTGCGGACGGAGACGTCTTACGACGCACGGCGCGAGTGCATTCAGGCACAGACGAGCACAGTGCGCTGGGGCACGCTGCCGGCAACGGCAACGGTCAGTCGTGCGATTTGCTCACCTTGCAGCGTGCTTTCGGTTACACGCTGGAAGACCTGCGCATCATCATCGGTCCCATGGCGATCGAGGGGCAGGAGCCTGTGGGTTCCATGGGGAACGATACGCCCCTGGCCGTGCTCTCAGACCGCCCCCAGCCGCTCTACAACTACTTCAAGCAGCTTTTCGCCCAAGTCACAAACCCGCCGCTGGACGCCATTCGCGAAGAGATCATTACCTCGATGATCACGACCATCGGCGCCGAAGGGAACCTGCTGGAAGAGACCCCCGAACAGTGCCGCTTGTTGCGGCTCGAGCATCCGATCCTCACCAACCGAGACCTGGCGCGGATTCGCGCGCTCGATGAACCCGGCTACAAGAGCCGCACGCTCTCTCTGCTTTTCCCGCGTGCGGCCGGTGCCGAGGGCATGCGCCGCCGCCTGGACGAACTGCGTGCCGAGGCCAGCCGGGCCGTTGCCGAGGGCGTGACAATCCTCATCCTCAGCGATCGCGGCGTCGATCGCGACTGGGTGCCAATCCCAGCACTCTTGGCCACGAGCGGCGTGCATCACCACCTGATTCGGGAAAAGACCCGCACGCGATGCGGCATCGTCGTCGAAACCGGAGATGCACGCGAGGTGCAGCACTTCGCGTTATTGACCGGCTACGGCGCAGGCGCCGTGAATCCCTACCTCGCCTTCGCCACGATTTGCGACATGCAGAGGCAGGGGCTGCTTCCGGCCAACGTACCGGCCTATAAGCTGGAGCAGAACTACATCAAGGCGGTCAACAAGGGCGTGCTCAAGGTGATGTCCAAGATGGGCATCTCCACGCAGCAGAGCTACCGCGGCGCGCAGATCTTCGAGGCCATCGGGCTAAATACCCAACTCGTCGAAGAGTTCTTCACTTGGACGCCCAGCCGCATCGAGGGGGTGGGGCTGGAGACGTTGGCCGAGGAGGCGCTGCGCTGGCACGAGCATGCCTTCCCCACCACGCCTGTGGTGCACCGCCTGGAATTAGATGTGGGTGGCCAGTACCAGTGGCGCCGCAAGGGCGAGGCACACCTGTTCAGCCCAGAGGTGGTGGCACGTTTGCAGCAAGCCACACGCCTGAACAGTCGCGAGGAGTTCCGCCGCTATTGCGAGTTGATCGACAACCAGCAGCGGCAGCTTCTCACGCTTCGCGGCCTGCTGGAGTTCAAAGAGGCTTCTCAACCGGTGCCGCTGGAAGAGGTAGAGCCTGCCAGCGAGATCGTCAAGCGGTTCGCCACCGGCGCCATGTCTTATGGCTCTATTTCCAAGGAGGCGCATGAGACACTCGCCATCGCCATGAACCGCATTGGGGGCAAGAGCAATACGGGCGAGGGGGGCGAGGATCCGGTGCGGTACGTGCCTGACCCCAATGGAGACAGCCGCTCCAGCGCCATCAAGCAGGTGGCGAGCGGCCGCTTCGGCGTGACCAGCGAGTACCTGGTGAACGCCCAGGAGTTGCAGATCAAGATGGCGCAGGGCGCCAAGCCGGGAGAGGGAGGGCAATTGCCCGGCCATAAGGTCGATAAGGAGATTGCCCGCATCAGGCACAGCACGCCGGGTGTCGGCCTGATCAGCCCGCCGCCCCATCACGATATCTATTCCATCGAAGACCTGGCCCAGCTCATCCACGATTTGAAGAATGCCAACCGCTTTGCGCGGATCAGCGTCAAGCTAGTGGCGGAGGTGGGCGTAGGAACCGTAGCGGCCGGGGTTTCCAAAGGCAAGTCGGACGTGGTGCTCATCAGCGGCCACGATGGCGGTACGGGCGCCAGTCCGCAGACCTCCATCAAGCATGCCGGCATCCCCTGGGAGCTTGGCCTGGCGGAGACGCACCAGGTGCTCGTCAAGAACGATCTGCGCGGCCGCATCATCGTACAGACGGACGGTCAGATACGCACGCCCCGAGACATTGCCATCGCCACGCTGCTGGGGGCGGAAGAGTGGGGCATTGCCACCGCTGCCCTGGTGACCATGGGCTGCATCATGATGCGCAAGTGCCATCTGAACACCTGTCCTGTCGGGATTGCCACGCAGGATCCGGTGCTGCGCCAGAAGTTCGCCGGCAAGCCGGAGTACGTGGTGAATTTCTTCTTCATGCTGGCCGAGGGATTGCGGGAGATCATGGCCCGGCTGGGCTTCCGCACGGTGAACGAAATGGTGGGCCGTGTGGACATGCTCGATACGCGGCGGGCCATCAGCCACTGGAAGGCGCGGGGATTGGATTTTTCCGCCATTCTCCACAAGCCGCACGTACCGCCGCACGTGAAGACGTATTGTGCCGAGCCGCAGGATCATGGGCTGGAACGGTCGCTCGACCTCACCCGGCTGCTCGACCTTTGCCGGCCGGCGCTGGAGCACGCGCAGCCGGTGCGGCTGGAGTTGCCGATTCGCAATATCCATCGCACGGTGGGCACGATTCTCTCCAGCGAGATCACGCGGCGTTACGGGGCGCGGGGATTGCCAGAAGACACCATTCAGATCCACTTCCGCGGCTCCGCCGGACAGAGCCTGATGGCCTTTGGCGTCCGGGGCGTGACCGTGCGGGTGGAAGGAGACGTGAACGATTACTGCGCCAAGGGCCTCTCAGGTGGAAAGGTGATCGTGTTCCCCGATCGCGAGGCGCGGTTCGTGCCCGAAGAGAACATCATCGCCGGCAACGTGGTGCTGTATGGCGCCACGAGCGGCGAGGTCTACCTGCGCGGCGTGGCCGGGGAGCGGTTCTGCGTGCGCAACAGCGGTGCCCGCGCCGTGGTCGAAGGCGTGGGAGACCATGGCTGCGAATATATGACCGGCGGCGTGGCCGTGATTCTCGGCGAGACAGGCCGCAATTTCGCCGCCGGCATGAGCGGCGGAATCGCCTATGTGCTCGATGAACACGGCCGCTTCCCCCCTCTGGTGAACATGGAGATGGTGGAATTGGAAGATCTCAGTCAGCCCGCTGACCAGAACACGCTGCGCGAACTCGTCGAGCGCCATGTGCGATATACCGGCAGCACGCGCGGCCAGTACGTGCTCGATAACTGGGAGCGGCTGTTGCCCAAGTTCGTCAAGGTAATGCCGATCGACTACAAGCGCGCACTGGCCGAGCTGGCGCGCGAACGCCAGGCTGCGGCAGAACTGGCCGAGGTGGCGCATGGGTGACGTCCGCGGCTTCATGCAATACAAGCGGCAGCACCACGATAACGAGCCGCCGGCTGAACGCATCCGCCACTATCGCGAGTTCATCAAGCCGCTCCCCGTAGTGGAGATCCAGCGGCAGGGCGCCCGCTGCATGGATTGCGGCGTGCCCTTCTGCCATACCGGGTGCCCGCTGGGCAATATCATTCCTGATTGGAACGACCTCGTTTACCGCGACCGCTGGAAAGAAGCTCTCGACCGCCTGCTCGCTACCAACAATTTTCCCGAATTCACGGGCCGGGTCTGTCCCGCTCCCTGCGAGACGGCCTGTGTGCTGGGCATCAACGAAGATCCCGTAGCCATCAAAGAGATCGAGATGGCTATTGCCGACCGCGGCTTCGATGAACTCTGGATCCAACCCGAGCCGCCGGCCGTGCGAACAGGCAAGCGCGTGGCCGTCGTGGGCAGCGGACCTGCGGGATTGGCCGCTGCTCAACAGCTCAATCGCGCGGGCCACGAGGTGACCGTATTCGAGCGAGCCGATCGTCCCGGCGGCCTGCTGATGTACGGCATTCCTGATTTCAAGCTGGAGAAAGCCCGCGTCTGGCGCCGCATCCGGCAGCTCGAAGAAGAGGGGGTGCGTTTCCGGGTGAACGCCAACGTGGGCTTCAACATCCCCACGCAGGAGTTGCGGGAGCAATTCGACGCCATCTTGCTGGCGGGCGGCGCGACGCAACCTCGCGACCTGCCAATTCCTGGCCGGGGCTTGGCGGGCATCCATTATGCAATGGAGTACCTGCCTCAGCAGAACAAACGCAACCAGGGAGACATTCTGCCGCCCGAAGTTTCGATTGTGGCCACGGGCAAGGACGTGATCATCATCGGCGGCGGCGACACGGGCAGCGACTGCACGGGGACGGCCAATCGGCAGGGGGCCCGCAGCGTGACCCAGTTTGAACTCTTGCCCAAGCCGCCGGACCTAGGCAACTTTCCTCGCCGGGACCAGCGCCCTGAGCATACGCCCTGGCCCTATTGGACAAACATGCTGCGCACGAGCAGCTCGCACGAAGAGGGCTGCGATCGGTACTGGAGCATTCTTACCAAGCAGTTCCAGGGAGACGAAAACGGCCGGGTGGCAAGCTTGGTTACTGTGGACATCGAGTGGTACCGCAATGAGCAGGGCCAGCATGCGTATCGGGAGGTTCCTGGGACGGAGCGGGTTTGGCCCTGCCAGCTTGTACTGCTGGCCATGGGCTTTGTGGGGCCGGAGAAGCCTGGACCGATCTCCGACTTGGGGTTGAAGCTCGATGCGCGAGGCAACATCCAGTGCAACGACGAGTACATGACCAGCGTCGAGGGCGTATTTGCGGCCGGCGACATGCGTCGCGGGCAATCGCTGGTGGTATGGGCCATCCACGAAGGTCGGGAGGCAGCCCGCGCGATCGACAAGTATTTGATGGGTGTCAGCCATCTGCCAAGCGTCAATTCCGGAGACTTTGCCTGGCGCTAGACTACCGGAAGGAGCGCCGGCACGCGCACCCAGGGCGTGGCTGGACTTACGGGACGACCCCATTGGGGTCGATAACACGGGTGCAAACACGTTGGTGCCGTTGCTCGTGGAGCCTGTAAGGCCCATTGCATTCGTCCAAGCCCAACGGTCTGGGTTCAAAGGGTGAAACCCGAGGATCGAGGGGTGCTAATGAACGGCCCCCCCCTGGGTCGTGGAATTCGCGGGGCATCGCATCCCCGGGGCGTAGCCCTTTGTACCTAGGGCGGGCCCCTGGTACTAACGGAACGAGCCGTACAGGCTGCGAAACCTCGCCTCTTCAGGTTCGGCCTGAAAGCCCGTTGCTACAGCCCAGGCTGACGGCCTGGTTCAAAGTTCAAAGGTTTCAAGAGAACTTCCACGACCGAACGATCATGGCGTTCGCCGGCCTGAGACCCGTCTCCCGCGCACGACACCGCGCTGGAGGTGGCGCGAGCGAACCCTTGGTCTGATGGCAACAACACGCGTGACGTGCGAGCGGCTCGTGCCGGTCGCGCTCGCGACTGTTCTGTGCGCGGGCAGCTATCGACCCCGCCGCGTCCGCCATCACCGACCCAGCGTAGGTGGGGCACTGACTGATGGGCTACAGACGCCCACCCCAGTCCGCCCCCGCCATCATCGACCCAGGGGCGGTGACTGACACGCTACCGCCGGCCCCGCAAGCCCTGCCCACCCCCAGCGACTCCGCCTCCACTTGTACGTCGAGGCAAGCACGCTATCCCCGGCCAATGTAGAGTTGGTCCCGCGGCATGACAATGGCTTCGAGAAACTGCACGTGGGGCGGCTGCACGGCCATGAGCACGGCCACCTCGGCCAGTTCGTCAGGGCCGATCATCGGCTCCTGATCTTCAGGCGAGTCTGTGGCTCGCCGCTCAACCTGCACATTGCCCGGATGCAGGCAGCAGCAAGTCACGCCGTACTCGCGCCCCTCGAGCGCGGTGACCTGCGTGAGGCCCCAGAGCCCGTGTTTGGAGGCCGAGTAGGGTGCCGAATGAGGCCGCACGCGCTGGGCGGAGATAGAGCCGATGTTGATGATCCGCCCGCGCCGCGCCGGTTTCATAAGGCGCAACGCCGCCCGCGTGCAAAGGAACGGCCCTCGCAAGTTGACCGCCAACACCCGATCCCAGGCCTCGGTCGATAGTTGGTCCAGCGGCCCGCCATCGAATGCTCCAGCGTTGTTGACGAGTACGTCGAGCCGGCCGAAGTTGCGTGCTAACTGTGCGAACAGGGCCTCCACTTGCGCCTCATCGGAGATGTCGGCGGGAATGGCGAGTGCCGCCGCTGCGCCCTGCTCGCGGCAGAGTCGCGCGGTTTCGCTTAGGGCATCGGCGGAGCGGGCCGCCAGGGCCAGGCACGCCTTCTCGCGAGCCAGGCCAAGTGCAATGGCGCGGCCAATACCACGGCTGGCGCCTGTGACCAGCGCGACTTGCCCCTGCATTCGAGGACTGCTGGCGGGCATGCTCTTCTCGCACGTAAACTGGGTCGTATGGACAAGGCATTTATACGAGAGGCGGACGCACCCAACCAGGGCCGCTGCCCGCGCTGTCAGTCGCTTGGCCAGGCCGTGCCATCTGCCACCTTACAGGCGCACCTTGGTGCAGACTTGGGCCGGGGCATGAGCGAGGCCGGCTACTTTTGCCCATTCGCCCACTGCGACGTAGCATACTTCGACTTGTATGGCCGCGTGGTGCTCGCTGAGTCGCTCGGCCGGCCCATTTATCCCAAGGATCCGGGGGCGCCCCTGTGCCCCTGTTTCGGTCTGACGCTCGACGACATCGAGGCCGACGTGCGCGAGGGGTCACCGCGGCGGGTACGTCAACTCTTGGCAGACAGCCGGTCTCCGCGTGCGCGTTGCGGCGAACTTTCGCCTACGGGGCAGTGCTGCGTGGGCGAGGTGCAGCGCGCCTATCTACGGGCGCTAGAAGCCTACCAGAGGCCATAAGCTGGGCGGCGAGCCTGGTAGAACGCGGCTCCGCTGTAAGCGCCCAGCCACTGGTAGGGCTCGTATCCGTTGCCGATCCAGGCAGGAGAGTATTGGCCGTAGAGGGGCACGCTGTTGGCAATTGGCCGGCTGTTGGAATAGCCGAACCAGCGCAGGGCCGTAAGCCGCCGTAGGCGCTGTGCGGCCTTGAACTCAGCCTTGCGGCGCACGGCTTGGCGTGGGTCGTCGTGGCGGCGCCACTCTTGCTCGTAGAACCACATCTCTGCGGTGGGCGTTACCTCGCCCAGCGACTCCTCTGCGTTCCCAGTTGTCGTTGGCTGTTGCGCGGCAAGTGGAGCTGCCAGGGCTATAGAGAGCAGAGCGGCAAGGGGCAGCGCGTATCGCATGGAATGGCTCCTTCGGGTCTGTGTGTCTAGTACCGAATCGGCCGAATCTGCCGGAAGAAATAAGTATGCACCCACAAATTGCCGCTGGCGTTGCATGTTTGTCGTTGTGATGCAGCATGCAAAGCGAGCGCAGCAGTTGCGACTGGCTTCATCCCGTTTTTCCATCGAATTGCCCTGCTCGGTGAAGCTTAGCCAGGCGGTACAGATTACCTCCTGACGCATCAAGCGGCGCAAGCTGGCTGGCACACGTAATGCCGACAAGCTATACGGATAAGAGCGGTCGTTTCTTACGGACCTGGAGTTTGCAATGGCGCGACGACACACGGTGCTGCTGGCTGCCTGCGTTTGCCTTGAGCTAATGGCTAGGCCGGCCGTTGCCCAGAGCGATCTAACCTCGCTGGAAGCGGCAGCCGGTGCGTTAGAGGCTGCCTTGCCCGACAGCGCACAGCAGCTCGCCGGGGTTGATGCGGCCCTGGTCGACCGCTTGGCGGCACAGCTCGAAGAGGCGGCGGCCCAGGTTGCAGCACGGCTTGCCGAGCTGCCAAAGGCAGCGGTACTTTCTCAGATGCGCCGCTTGCTGGTGGCAGGAGACCACGTAGCCGGATTGGCGGAGCGGCTTTTGGAGTGGCGAACGGCGGTCGCCGCCTTCCCCGACCCAGACACGCAGCAGCAGGCGGCACGAGGATTTCTCCGCTGCGCGGCACGCATGATCGACCTTCAGGGCCGGCTGCGATACTTGCAGTACGATGCGTTCCACACTGCCCTAGCGCGCCTGGCACGCGACCCGCGCGCCCGCCACAGCCTGGTCGAGCTGGCGCGCGAGTACCGTTCGAGCATCGGCGCCGTGGTGCTGGTCGAATGGCTGTTTGAGCCTCCGCAGCCGCAGCGGGCCCCTCCTTTGAGCGATGCCACGCGCCTGGCAGTCTTGCACCTGGCGGCAGAGACGGCGCATGCTCCCCTGTTGGCCGAGCTGGCAGAGTTCTTGTTCGAGCCTACGCTCTCGCCCGAGCTGGTGATTGCCGCGGCCGAGGCAGTTAGGGCGATGGGCTTGCCGCAGAAGCCGCGCCCGGATCCGATCGAAGACCTGCCCGAGCCGCCACTTCTGGCCTCCGACCTGCGCGAGCGGCTGCTGCAACTGCCGCAATCGCAGCTCTCGGCCCAACTGGCCGAGCGGCGGGCGCACCTGCTTGACTGGCTCGAAGGAGAGGCCGCCGGCGCCAGCGGCGAGGCCTACCATGTTGGGCCCATCGAGGTACGTCCTGGTGACTGGCTGCTGATGCGAAACCCATCGCCGTACAACCTGTTCACGCAGCTTTCTCCCGGGCTGTTCACCCACGTCGGCGTGATCACCACGGAGACGGGCCCTGACGGTGTGCGACGCTTCGTAGTCGTCGACTTGCCGGAGCGCGGCAGGCGCATTCCCGCCACCAATGTCGAGACCTACGTGCTGCGCACGCTGCATTACGTGATCCTTCGCCATCCCGATCCCGCGGCAGCCGCGGCCATAGCCCAGGCAGCGCGAGAACTGATTGGTAACGAGTCGGAGTTCGACCTCAACTTTCGTACCGATCGGGTGCTTGCGCTCGGAAAGGGTTCGCTTCAGGGGCGCAAGGTGCACACCTATTGTGCGGGGCTGCTGCTGTTGTGCGCGCAGCAGACGGGCCGCGAACGCAGCGAATTCTTTCCCCTGCCTGAAGGGCCGGCAGGCGGCCGCACCGTCGAGAACTTGCAGCGGATCGGCATCACGTTTGGAGACGACTTCATTTCGCCTACGGGAGCATTCTTCTCGCCGGCGTTGACGTTGGCGGGGCGCTGCGAACCCCTCTACGATCCGCGGCGGGAGATCGAAGAGGCGATCTTCGACCACTTCGCAGAGTCTCTTCAAGTGCGGGAGCTGGTACCGACCCCGAACTTACTGCAACTCATACGACTCAAGCTGGCAGAGGCCGCCCGCGGCAACCCCCTACTGGCCGAAGCCCTTGCGCGGGCCGCCAATGTAAACGCCTCGATGGATCTCGTGGCGGCGGCCCGTGCCGCCGCTGTTGTCGAGACGTTGGACGAGATCGCTTTTGGCGCTAGCCGCGAGTTCCTGGCCGCTCGAAAGTGGCTCACCATGGGACCGCCCGAGCGGCTGGAACTCGCCGACGACGAACTTGAGCAGGCACGCACCTACCGCAAGCGACATGCAGCTCTGCTGCGCGCCTGGGAGCAAGGCCAACTCTCGCCGCGCGCATTGCGTCTGGCCCTGGTCAAATACTACATCGATGCCGGCAGGCGCATGCTGGACGAGCGGTTTTTCGGGGCAGATGCCTCAAGTGGCGGCAAGTAAGCGCCGCAGCATCAGCCGAGCCTGCTTGCGGGCGTGCCGGCGCAACGGCGCCGCATGCTAGACCAATTCTCCGATCACCTGGGCGCCGGGCGGCAAGAGGTACTGAGGCCGGCCCGCCGGATCGAGCAACTGGACGTCTGGGCTGATGCCCAGCACGTGGAAGATGGTGGCCATCAGGTCGCGCGGATTGATGGGTGCGGTCTTGGGAAGTTCGGCCTTGCTTGTCGATTCGCCGACCACCTGGCCCATCTTCAGTCCTCCCCCTGCCAGCGCCAGCGTGCACAACGGGCCCCAATGGTCGCGGCCGGCAGAGCCGTTGATCCGAGGCGTGCGGCCAAACTCTCCCGTGATCACAAGCAGGATCTTCTCATCCAGCCCGCGCTGGGCAAGGTCTTCCAGAAACGTGCTTACCGCGTGGTCGAGCGGCGGGCAGGCCTGCTCGAGCTGAGGCTTGATCTGCTCGTGCATGTCCCAGCTCTGGTAGCTGTTCGCGTAGTGCATGGTCACGAAGCCCACGCCCGCCTCGCACAGCCGCCGCGCCAATAAGAGCTGGTCGCCCAGCGACGTCCCAGCGCGGTTGTATTCTTCCCGGAGCCGCGGATCCTCCTTCTCCAGGTCGAATGCCTCCTTGGCCCGGCCCAAGATCAGGTCAAATGCCTGCACCTCGAACTGGTCCAGACCTTCCATCAGCCCGCTGCGGTCGATCTCGCGGTTCAGCCGATCGAGCTGGCCGAGCAGGCCGCGGCGATTGTCCAGCCGCGGAAGGTCGATGGCCAGGTTCATATTGTTGCGTGCCTCGCCACCCGTATCGAAGGGCGCATAGGCGGCACCCAGCCAATGCGGCCCATCGGCATACAGGCCCGTGAGCCGTACATAGGTGGGGATGCCCGTACGTGCGTTGCTGCTGCCCCGCACCCTCGCCACAATCGATCCGATCGAGGGCCTGATGGGCGGCTCGCCCGCGTCGGCCGGCGGATGATCGACGCCCGTCATCACGTAATGCGTGCCGCCAGTGTGCCCCGAGTTGTTATGGGCGAAGGAGCGTACGAACGCCATCCGGTGTGCCTGCTGGGCCATCTTGGGCAGCAGCCCCCCAATCTGCACACCCGGCAGCGAGGTTTGCACGGCCCCTACGGTGCTGCGAAACTCAACCGGCGCATCCGGCTTGGGGTCGAAGGTCTCGATGTGCGTGGCCCCCCCGCCCAGCCATAGCCAGACCACAGAGGTATCTTTGGTCGTGGCCCCCTCCGACGCTGCACGGCTGCGAGCCGCGAGCAGCTTAGAAAGGGTGAGCCCAGACAGGCCCAAGGTGCCGATCTTCAGGAACTCCCGCCGCCCCGTGCCCTCACAATCTCCGGCTAGGCGTTTTCCCCACAGGTTCAGCATGGCGCTCCTCCTCCTGCATGGCACGCCGCGGCTGCCGACTAACCGAAGCCGCCTACCGCGGGTGCAGACTACGCATAAACCAATGTAGATATGTTGATCTGAGAATGCAAGCGCAAAACAAGCGATTTATGACCGCGTTAGGTGGCGAACAAGGGGCTTAGCCGGGCGGCTGTGCAAGCTCGGCTCGCGTCAGTACCACCTCCGCCATGTGCGTACGCCACGAGCCGACGGGTATTAGGCCGCCGGGACCTGTCGGCCTGGTAATGGTTCCGGTTCGCCCGCGCGGGCGAGTTGCGCATCGACCGCATCCATAGCCGGAGGCAGATCGCCTTTGGCGTAGCGGCGGCGGGGCTGCTGAAGGCCATGGGCGGGAGGCATATAGTTAATACGCGAGCGCCCGAATGTACGTCAGCCTTTCTAGTTCGATCCAAACTTCCCACAACCTGCAATGTTTGCCCAATTTGAGTCGGGTCGGCAAAGGCTGATGTACGAGCGGAGCGTTGTAGCGTTAAGGGAAGGCCGGAACGCCTGTTCTTACCAGTACTGAGGTTCGTGGTCCGCTAGCGCGTTTTATGATGGCACCACACAACGGCGCACCGACGCCGCTCGTCCGCCTGGATAACGTCGGCAAGACGTACCACATGGGAGACCTCGACGTGGAGGTGGTGCGCCACGTCTCGCTCGAGGTCTATGTTGGCGAGTTTCTCGTCATGGTCGGCCCAAGCGGGTCGGGCAAGAGTACGCTGCTGAACATCTTGGGCGGGCTCGATCGGCCCACGGTGGGCCGGGTGTGGTTCAGAGATCTGGAACTGACCGCATGCACTCCGGCCCAGCTTGCACGGTTTCGGCGCGATAGGGTGGGCTTTGTCTTCCAGTTCTACAATCTGGTGCCGAACCTTACTGCCCGCGAAAACGTGCTGGTTTCGACAGAGATCAGCCGCGATCCGATGGACGTAGATCAGGCACTGGAGCTGGTCGGTCTGAGCGAACGTGCGGATCATTTTCCGGCGCAGCTTTCGGGCGGCGAGCAGCAGCGCGTGGCCATTGCGCGGGCGGTGGCCAAGAATCCGGAGATGCTGTTGTGCGACGAGCCGACAGGTGCGCTCGATTTCGAAACGGGCAAACGCATCTTGCGTCTGCTAATGGATCTGCGGCGGCAGCTCGGCACGACCGTGCTGTTGATTACGCACAATGGTGCGATCGCGCAGATGGCGGACCGAGTGGTACGTTTACGTTCGGGTGAGGTGGTGGAAGTGCACGCCAACCCGGCGCCGGTGGCGCCCGAGGAGATCGAGTGGTGAGCGTGCTGGACCGCAAGCTGCGGCGAGAGCTGCGCGGGGCTGGGTTGCTTCTGGCGGCGATTGCGAGCATTCTGGCCATCGGCGTGGGCATGTACGTGGCTCTGGGCACGGCGCATCGGAACCTGTCGCATGCGCGGCTGCGGTATTATGCCCAGTGCCGCATGGCGGACTTCTGGATCGACGTGAAGAAGGTGCCGCTGGCAGAGCTAGATCGGCTTGCGCGGCTGCCGGGCGTGGTCGAGGTGCAGCCCCGGCTGCAATCTCTGGTAACGATCGACCTTGAGCATTTCGACCAGCCGGTCAACGGGTTGGTGCTCTCTTTGCCTGACCAGCCAGCGCCCGTGATCAACAACATCGTGCTCAAGCGGGGAAGTTACTTTACCCTGGCGCGGGAGAACGAGACGATTGTGAACGAGGCATTCGCTCGCCGTCGCGGTCTGCATCCTGGGCAGACACTGCACGTGATCCTGAACAACCGGCGGCAAGAGCTGTTCATCGTCGGCACGGCCGTGAGCAGCGAGTTTACGTACCTGGTCGGGGCGGGCTCCATCGTGCCGGATCCGGAGCATTTTGGCGTCTGCTATGTCAAGCGGAGCTTTGCCGAGGAGGTGCTCGATTTCCAAGGTTCGGCGAACCAGGTGCTGGGCCGATTGGCACCCGCGGTGAGAGACAGCTCCCAGGAGGTATTGCGGAGGGCCGAGTTGCTGCTGGCCGATTTTGGCGTCTTCTCGGCGACGCCGCTGGCCGACCAATCTTCGAACCGATTCTTGGCGAACGAGATCGAAGGGTTGGAAGCATTTGGGGTGATCAATCCGGCCATCTTTCTGGCGGTGGCCGTCATGGTGCTGAACGTGCTCATCTCTCGGCTGGTCGAGCAGCAGCGGGTGGTGGTGGGGACGCTCAAGGCGCTGGGCTACACAGATGGCGAACTATTTTGGCACTTTGCCAAGTTCGGGCTGGCCGTGGGCGCGGCAGGGGGGCTGGCCGGCTGCCTGCTGGGCCATTTGCTGGCCGAAGCCATGACGGCCCTGTACCGGATGTTCTTCGAGTTTCCCACGTTGCACAACGAGTTCTATTTCCGGGCACACTTGATCGGTCTCTTGTTGGGCCTGGCATGCGGGGTGGCGGGAAGCACCTACGGAGCACGGCACGCGGTGCGCCTGCGGCCGGCAGAAGCCATGCGGCCACGCGCCCCGCAGCGCGGCGGCGCGATCGCCCTGGAGAAAGTCCGTTGGCTCTGGCGGCGATTCAGCTTCGGGTGGCGGATGACAATCCGCAACGTGGTGCGGCAGCGGCTGCGCACGGCTGCCGGCGTCTTTGCCGCCGCCATGGGCTCCTGCCTAGCCATGAACGCCCTGCTCTTGGCACGTGCTTCGGAATACATGGTCCACTTCCAGCTTGAACGCGTACAACGCAGTGACCTGGATCTGACCTTCGAAGACGCAAGGGGCCTCGATGCCCTAGATGAGGCGCGGCGGCTGCCCGGCGTAGACCGCGCCGAGCCCATCTTCGACCTGGCCTGTACTCTGCGGCATGGCCACCGCAGCCACAAAGGAGGCATCCAGGGATTGGCCGAAGGGGCGATGTTGACCATGCCGCGCGATGCCTCCGGCCAACACGTGCGCATCCCCGCCTGGGGGCTAGCTTTCACGCGACGGCTGGCACAGAAGCTCGACGTTCGCCTAGGAGATTGGGTGACGATCGAGCCGGCGCAAGGGCTGCGCCGCCCCGTGCGGGCCCCCGTGGTAGAAATCGCAGACAGCTACATCGGCATGGTGGCCTACGCCAACTTGAGCTACCTGAACCAGCTCGTGGGCGAGGAGCTGTCGATCACCGGTGTGCAGCTTGCGGTGTCGCCCGATCCGGCCATGCGGCGGGCGTTGTACCGAGAAGTGAAGCAGCTTCCCGCCTTGCAGGCGGTAACGGCGCGGGCGGATATGATCCGCATTGTGCGGGAGACGTTGGTGAAGAACCAGCGAGTGTTTATCGGTCTGTTGGTGTTGTTTTCGGGAGTGATCTTTTTTGGCAGCGTGCTGAACAGCTCGCTCGTTTCTTTGGCCGAGCGCGAGCGTGAGGTAGCCACGCTGCTGGTGCTGGGATACTCGCCCTGGCAGGTGGGCGGGTTGTTTCTGCGCGAAAGCATGCTGACGACCCTGAGCGGTACGCTGCTGGGCTTGCCGTTGGGGTATTTGCTGAGCGTCGCCATCACCATTGCCTACGACACGGAGATGTTCCGCATTCCGGTCGTGGATCCCACGTGGATCGGCCTGGTGACGCTCGTGCTGGGAATCGGCTTTGGTATGTTGGCGCACGCATGCGTACAGCGGTCGATTCTCAAGTTGGATTGGCTAGAGGCGTTGAAGACGAAGGAATAGGGTCATGCGCACGTGGATGGTGGTCGCAGTGCTGGTATGCGTTGCCGCTGCGGCGAGCTGGCTGTGGGTGCTGTCGGAGCGTGCTCCCGTGGAGGTGGCGCGCGTCGAGCGCGGGGAGATCCGGGCGTTCATCGACGAGCAGGGCCAGACGCGGCTGCCGCAAACGCACTTGATTACGATGCCGTTTGACGGCCGCATCGAGGCGATCGAGCTGGTGGAGGGACAGCCGGTGAGCCGCGGGCAGGTCGTGGCCCGGCTGGTGCCCCTCGACCTGGATCTGAACTACGAAGAGGCATATGCGGCCGTGGAGCGGTTGACGGCGTCGATCGCGGAGAACGACGATGTCTCTGTGGAGACCACCACGCTGCGGCAGGCGTTGAGCTTCGTCGAGTCGATGAACCGTACGGTCGAGGCCGCTGCGGAGCGGGTGCGTGCCGGCAAGGCGAAGCTCGATTACGCCGAACGGGCGCTGGGCCGCATTTTGCAGCTTCGCCAATCGAACGCCGCTACAGAGGAGGCAGAAGACCTGGCACGTTTGCAATACGTAGAAAGCAGCGTGGCCTACCAGCAAGACGTACTGGTCAAGGCTGCCTTGGAGAGCATTCAGGCGGCAACGGCGCTGCTGCCCAATCTCGTCCAGCAGTACATCGAGCGCAAAGGGCTGACGCGCGCTGTGTTGGAGAAGCAGCGCGCCGAGGCGAACGTCCGATTGCGGGAGGCGGAGAACAACCAGAAGCGCGGCGTGCTCCTCAGCCCCATCAACGGCGTCGTGCTGGCACGGCACGAGAGCAACGAGCGTCGCGTGGCCGGCGGCACTGTATTATTGGAAATCGGCGATTTGAACGAGCTGGAAGTCGAGGCCGACATCCTCAGCCAAGACGTGGTGCGCGTCGCAGAAGGCGACCCAGTCGAGCTGTATGGCCCCGCCGTGGGGGCTCGCGGAGCCCGCGGCCAGGTGGCACGCATCTTTCCCGCTGGGTTCACCAAGGTGAGTTCGCTGGGCGTGGAACAGCAGCGAGTGAAAGTTATTGTTGCCTTCGCGCCCGGCGAGCTTGAACGCCTGCGCCTCGAGCAGAACCTCGGGGTCGGCTACCGCGTGCGGCTGCGGATCATCACGGACCAGAAGTCCAACACGCTCGTCGTGCCGCGCGCCGCGCTGTTTCGCAGTGCCGCCGGCAACTGGCAGGTTTTTGCCGTGCGCGATGGGCGAGCGCGTCTCATCCCCATCGAGGTCGGGTTGCTCAACGACGAACATGCCGAAGTGCTCGCCGGCCTGAGCGAGGGCGAACTTGTCGTACTCGCCCCCGAGTCGACCCTCAGCGACGGCGACCGGGTGAAGGTGCTGAACCCGCCCACGGACGCAGTGGCGACTGCCGCTCCGTAGCCGCGTTTCGCCAGAACGCCTTGACTGTAGCCCCGCTGGCCGCAACGCGGCAGCAGACAAATGGATGCTCCAACACCACACCGGCCCGCACTGTGGAGCTGCCGGGCGTGTTTGGCGTGCTTGAGCAAGCGGGGACGCTTGCTCTACGTAGCATAAGCGTCGTCGCTTGTGCAGAACTGCCGGGCGTGTTTGGCGTGCTTGAGCAAGCGGGGACGCTTGCTCTACGTAGCATAAGCGTCCTCGCTTGTGCAGAACTACCGGGCGTGTTTGGCGTGCTTGAGCAAGCGGGGACGCTTGCTCTACAGCGCGGGGACGCTTGCTCTACGTAGCATAAGCGTCCTCGCTTGTGCAGAACTACCGGGCGTGTTTGGCGTGCCTGAGCAAGCGGGGACGCTTGCTCTACGGCGCGGGGACGCTTGCTCTACGTAGCATAAGCGTCGTCGCTTGTGCGGAACTGCCGGGCGTGTTTGGCGTGCTTGAGCAAGCGAGGACGCTTGCTCTACGGGGCGGGGGCGCTTGCTCTACAGTGCATGACCTTGCCGGCGCGGGCGGCAGACGTCAGGGTGCAAGCAGCAGCCGGCCGGGGATTTGAAGGTAGCTCTTGACCTCATTCAGAAACCGGGCAGCGGCGGCGCCGTCTATCAGGCGGTGGTCGTAGGTGAGGCTCAGCGGGAGCATCAGCCTGATGGCGATTTGTCCCTCGACGACAACGGGTGCTTCGCGTGCCCGCCCGGTAAGCAGAATACCCACCTCGGGCGGGTTGATAATGGGCGTCGAATAGCTGCCGCCCACGGCACCCAGGTTACTGATGGTGAACGTCCCGCCGCGCAGCTCGTCGGGAGCGAACTTGTTGGCACGCGCTTTACCGGCAAGCTCGGCCAGGGCGAAGGCAATCTGGGGGATGGAAAGCCGATCGACGTGGCGCAACACGGGGACCACCAGCCCGCGCTCCGTATCGACCGCCACACCGATGTTGATGTACTGCTTGTAGACCACCTGGCCCGTTTCCATCTCGAGCGAGGCATTCATGGCTGGGTGCAGGCGCAGTGCGTGCGCCACCGCCTTGATAACGAAGGGCAACAGCGTAAGCTTGACCTCGCCCTGCACGTAATCTGCCATGCTTCCTTTGCGAATGCGTTCGAGTTCCGTCACGTCCGCATCGTCGAAGTTGGTGACCTGCGGAATCGTGGCCACAGAGCGGACCATGTTCTGCGCAATGGTGCGGCGAATGGCCGGCAGCGGCAGCGCACGGATGGGGCCCCAGGCATCGTGTCCCGTGGGCGGCTCGGCCGGTGCGGGGCCCGCCGCGGAGGCAGCGGCCTGACGCACGGCCTGCTTCACATCTTCTTCGGTAATCCGACCGCCTGGGCCAGTGCCGCGCACGAGGCGCAGGTCGATGCCCAACTCGCGGGCCAAACGCCGGGTAGCAGGTCCGGCGGGCGCCATCTCCAGACCGGTTACCGTGCGGGCTACTGAAGCAGGGCCTCCTCCCGCGGTCTCACGCGCCACCCAAGCGGCCGGCTGAGTAGGTACCTGCGTGGACGGCTGAGTAGCCGGCTGCCGCGCGCTTGCCGCTGCGTGGATCGCGCTTGGCACTTCTGCGGCGGGTACACTGGCGGCCGAGGTAATGGCCGCCCCGGTTTCAGTTGCGGCGGCTGCTGGGGCCTTCAACCCTGCCTGTGTGGCAGGCATAGAGGCGGATGGCGCCGGTGGAGCTGCCGCGGGCGGCAGGACTTGTGCTGCTGTTGGGCCCGCAACTGCTGCGGCGGCAGGCATGCGCGCCTGGCCTACGGCGGCCGACTCCGCAAGCGTGAGCAGCAAAGCGCCCACGGGCACCGTTTGGCCCGGCTGTACGTGGATTCTTTCGACCTTACCGCCGTAGGGGCAGGGCAGCTCCACAGTGGCCTTGCCTGTCTCGACTTCCAGCACGGGCTGGTTGGGCGAGATCTCGTCGCCTTCTTTGACGAGCAGGCTGACCACATCGCCCGACTCGATGTTCTCGCCCAGATCTGGGAGGCGGAATTCCAAGGCCATGCCTATGCCACCAGCGGGTCTGCCTTCTCTGGGTCGATGCCCAGGTCGTGTATGACCTGGGGCAGCTCTCGTGCGGGAAATTGCCCGCGGCCCGCAAGCTGACTGAGCGCCGCCAGGGCAATGAACTCGGCGTCGACTTCGAAATGCCGCCGCAGCCGCTCGCGCAGATCGCTGCGGCCCAGACCATCGGTGCCTAGGGCGAACAAGCCCCCCGGTATCCACGGGGAGATCTGCTCGGCAACCGCGCGTACGTAATCGCTGGCCGCTATGAATGGGCCGGTCTCGCCGCCGACGAGTTCCTCCAAGTAAGAGCGCCGCGGGCGTGCGGCCGGGTGCAGCATATTCCAGCGCTGGCAGCGTTGCGCCTCGCGCCGCAGTTGGGTGTAGCTGGTGACGCTCCAGGCGTCGCTCGATACCTGGTACCGCTCGGCCAAAAGCCGCTGGGCCGCGAGGGCGCAGCGCAGAATGGCTCCGCTGCCCAACAGATGCACCTTGGGCCTGCTGCTGCCAGCGTCGACGGTAGAAACTCGGTACATCCCGCGCACAATGCCCTCCTCCACGCCCGCGGGCATGCTGGGCATGACGTAGTTCTCGTTGTGCAGCGTTATGTAGTAGATGGCGTCTTCTCCCTCCTCGTACATGCGCCGCAGGCCGTCCATGGTGATAATGGCCGTCTCGTAGGCGTACGCCGGATCGTAGGAGCGCACGGTGGGGTAGGCCATGGCGAAGAGGTGGCTGTGGCCATCCTGGTGTTGCAGGCCTTCGCCGGCCAGGGTGGTTCGGCCGGCTGTGCCGCCCATCAGAAAGCCGCGCGCTCGCGCATCTGCTGCGGCCCAGATCAGGTCTCCAATCCGCTGGAAGCCGAACATCGAGTAGAAGATGAAAAAAGGCATCATGGGTATGCCGTGGGTGGCGTAGGCCGTTCCCGCGGCGATGAAAGAGGCCATCGAGCCAGCTTCGGTGATGCCTTCTTCGAGGATCTGGCCGTCTTTGGCTTCGCGATAGTAGAGGAACTGCTCGGAGTCGACTGGTTCGTAGAGCTGGCCGGTGTGGGCATAGATGCCGCACTGGCGGAAGAGGGGATCCATGCCGAAGGTGCGGGACTCATCGGGGACGATGGGCACGATGTACTTGCCAATTGCCTTGTGGCGCAGCAGCCGACCAAAGTGTTTGACGAAGGCCATGGTGGTGGAGACCTGCCGCTCTCCGCTGGAGCTGATCGACTCTGCGAACTCGCTGATGCGCGGGATGTCGATACGGCAGGGCTGGGTCCGCCGCACGGGTACGTATCCGCCCAGGGCCTGGCGGCGTGCACGCAGGTATTGCATCTCGGGGCTGTCTTCAGGCGGGCGGTAGAAGGGGGCGCTGGCGACCTCTTCATCAGAGATGGGGATGCCAAAGCGGCTGCGGAATTCGCGCAGTTCTTCTTCGTTGAGCTTTTTCTGCTGGTGCGTGACATTGCGGCCCTCTCCCCCTTCGCCCAGGCCGTAGCCTTTGATGGTCTTGGCCAGGATGACGGTGGGTTTGCCACGACACTCCACTGCGGCCTTGTAGGCGGCGTAGACCTTCTCTGGGTCGTGGCCGCCGCGGCGCAGGCGGCGGAGCTTGTCGTCGGAGAGGTGGGCTACCATCTCGCCCAGCTCTGGATACTTGCCGAAAAAATGCTCGCGGATGTAGCTGCCCGGCATCACCGTGTACTTCTGGTACTCTCCATCCACGACCTCGCCCATCCGCTGCACCAGCAGGCCCAGATGGTCTTGGGCCAGCAGAGGATCCCAATCGTCTCCCCAGATGACTTTGATCACGTTCCAGCCTGCCCCGCGGAAGGCACCTTCCAACTCTTGGATGATCTTGCCGTTGCCGCGCACCGGCCCGTCGAGCCGCTGCAAGTTGCAATTGACGACAAAGATCAAATTGTCCAGCTCTTCCCGAGCCGCCAGCGTAATGGCGCCCAGCGTTTCCGGCTCGTCGCACTCCCCGTCGCCCACGAAGGCCCACACGTGGCAGTCGCTGGTATCTTTGATGCCGCGGTCGGCGAGGTACTTGTTGAAGCGTGCCTGGTAGATCGCCATGATCGGCCCCAGCCCCATCGAGACCGTGGGGAACTCCCAGAAGTCGGGCATCAACCAGGGATGCGGGTAGCTGGAGAGTCCGCCGCCCGGTGCCAGCTCCTGGCGAAAGTTCACGAGTTGCTGCTCTGTCAGCCGGCCCTCAAGAAACGCGCGCGCATAGATGCCCGGCGAGGCGTGGCCCTGAAAATAAATAATGTCTCCCGAACTCCCGTCATCCTTGCCGCGAAAAAAGTGGTTGAAGGCCACCTCGTACAACGTGGCCGCCGACGCATAGGTGGAGATGTGCCCGCCAATACCGTCATGCTCGCTGTTGGCCCTGGAGACCATGGCCATGGCGTTCCAGCGGATGATGCTCTTGATGCGGCGTTCGATCTCACGATTGCCGGGAAAGGCCGGCTGGCGTTCGGCCGGGATGGTGTTCACGTAGGGCGTGGTAATGGTGAAAGGGGGTTCCACGCCATGACGGGCAGCAGCCTGGTGCAGCTTGGCCAGCAGGTAGCGGGCACGCTCCGGCCCGCGCTGGCGGAGCACGTAGGCGAGCGCGTCCAGCCATTCGGCCGTTTCGGCAGGGTCGGGATCCGCAGGTGCGTGCACTTGTCCCAGCTCAGCCTGTGCCATCTACGTACCTTTCCACAATACTTCCGCGAGCGAGTTGGAGCATTCGAGCGGCCAAGAACACAAGCTGTGGACCACAAGCATGGCCCACCATTATCCGCCTGCCCCGCTTGGGGGTAAAGGGGCGCAGCTCGCGGCGGTGTCGCAGCCCATCAGCGGTGCGAATGCTCGGTATAACCGGCGGGCAGGCGAGCGGGCCGGCACCGAGACTGCAAGAGCCTTGGCGATGGCACCCGTCGACTGGCCAGGCTTGAGCAACCGGTATGCCTGCGCGGCCGCCTTCGTCTACTTGAGGTCTACGCTCCAGTAGGCGTTATCGAGAAAGGTCTTCCAGCTTTCGTATTTGGGGTTACCGAGCTTGATAGAGAGCAGCGGGCTGCGCTTGGGCTTGACCGGTTGGCGAATCAAGTGCATGCCCGCCTCCTGGGGCGTGCGGCCACCCTTGCGCACGTTGCAGGCCACGCAGCAGCAGACGATATTCTCCCAAGTGGTCTGTCCCCCGCGCGAACGCGGAATCACGTGGTCTAGGCTGAGTTCTTGCGTGGGGTACCGCTTGCCGCAGTACTGGCAGCGATTGAGGTCGCGGGCGAAGATATTGCGGCGATTGAAGCGCACGACCTGCTTGGGCAAGCGGTCGTAGAACAACAGCCGGATCACACGCGGCACCTGAATCTCGAAGTTGACCGCGCGGATCCAGTCTTCGTGCGGCTCCTTGAAACGGGCACGCAGCTCGCTGATTTCTCGCCACGACTCGAAGTCGTAGTTGGCGTACTGTCCGGCTTCAATGTGCACAACCTCGGCCAGCTCGCGCAGCAGGAGGCTGAACGCGCGGCGCACATTCACCACGTGTACCGCCACGTAGAAGCGGTTCAGCACTAGCACGCTGGCCGATAGGGCGTCTGCCGACGCCAGGCTTGTCATGCGCTGCTCCTTGGCATGGGTCTCATTGGTTCGAGGGCCTGGAAGGCAGCACCGGGGCCGGCGCTGTGGCGAATCCGGCTGCCGGCACATGCGCCGCCCCACCGCCCGCGGCCCAGTCCGGCTGGCGCAGCCTTCACTCCGATTCTAGCCACAAAAGGTGCGCCGGAACAGCCACCCGCCGCTTCCCGCCCCCCATCCTGCTTGAATCCCAGCGGCACCAGGAGCATGCATGAACTCGGTGCCGGACCTCCACGAGTGCGCTTCGACCCCGCCGCTCAAGGAGCATGCGGCGAGCATGCTGTCAAGCCGTAGGAACGCCGAGCGAGGCCAGATGCAAACCGCCTTTGCACCGAGCCCACAAAAAGCCGCCAACTTCCCTTGCGACGGCGGCGGCTAGGGCAGTACGATGAATCTTGGTAGCGCGACTTCCGCAGCAAGCGGTTGCGCGGTTTGGCGCCGACCTGAGTCCGGAGTAGGACTGATGATCCAATATTATTGCGACCTGTGTAAGCGACTACTCGATCCGGAAGACGACTTGCGCTACGTGGTCAAGTTGGAGGTGTATGCAGCCTTCGACCCGCTGCAACTCGACGACGACCACGACAATCTCCAGGAACTCAACGAGATCCTGGAGGGCATCGACACGGCCCGCAGCGACGACGTGTCGGACGACGTGTATCAGTCCATGCGGTTCGACCTCTGCCCCGAGTGCCGCCGCAAGTTCCTCAAGAATCCGCTCGGGCGCAAGCCCGCGGAGCTACTCGACTTCAGCCAGAACTAGCGCAGCCCTCAGGCCAGGCTCCCGCAGCCCATCTGCCACAGCACAGGTATGCCGCCCACAAGTGTACGCTCTGTTGCTGTGCGCCGGGCGGCCAACACATGATCACTTGAGGCAGCGAGTGCGGTGCTTTTCAAGCGGCCGGGGAGGTACGTGTTGAGGCGCCGCCGCCCTGTGCGGTGGTTTGTGTTGTTGCTCGTGGGTTGCTGGGTTGTGTGGCGCCTTACCTCGGGCGTCCAGCAGGATCCGCAGCCTGCTCCGCTGGCCGAGGGCGACTATCGCCTGCGCCGTGTGGTCGATGGAGATACGCTGGTGCTCACCAATGGCAGGCGAATCCGCCTGATCGGAGTGGATACGCCGGAACTGGCGCGTTACGGCCGACCGGGAGAGCCGCTCGCAGAGCAAGCGGCCGACTTCACCCGGAGATTTCTGGCCAAGAAGTCCCTTCGCCTAACGTTCGACAAGGAGCGGTTCGACCGCCACGGTCGCGTACTGGCATACGTCTGGGTAGGCGACGAACTGCTCAATGAGGCGTTGGTCGAGGCTGGGCTAGCCCGCGTCGCGAGGCAGTACCGGTTTTCTTCGTCGGTCAAGCGCCGCCTGATTGCCGCCGAAGAGCGTGCAAAGAGCGCCAGGCGAGGCGTCTGGGCCGAAGAGAGGTGAACACGCCGCTGCTGGAGAGGGCCGAAGACAACCGCGCGCACGCCCCTGGCCGACAAAGTCTGCTGTAGGTCGGCCTTTCTAGGTTCACGGGAACCTCCCAGGTTCTCTTATCAAGCTGCCTGAGGTAGCGGGCAGCGCTGGTGGGCTGCCCAAAAAGCGGCAATTGCCAGCGGTTCACGCGGCGGCCATACTTCAATGCATGGCAAATGCGAGTCAAGCCACTGGGTCTGCTGCCGACCGCGACCTTGCGGGCAGGCAACTGGGAGATTTTCGCTTGCTGCGCCGCCTTGGCCGCGGCGCCATGGCCGAGGTCTATCTGGCGGAGCAGGGGTCGCTCGGCCGCCGGGTGGCGGTCAAGGTGCTAAAGGGCCAGCTTGCCGCGGACGAGACGTACGTGCAGCGGTTTCACAACGAGGCGCGTGCCGCGGCGGCGCTTGTGCACCCGAGCATTGTGCAGATCCACGAAGTGGGTTGCGTCGATGGGGTGCACTACATTGCCCAGGAGTACGTAGAGGGGCACAATCTCCAGCAGCTTATCGACCGCGGCCGGCTGCCTGATGTGCCGCAAGCGGTTTCGATCATGCGGCAGGTGGCGTCTGCCTTGCTCAAGGCGGCTGAGCGCGGCATCGTGCATCGGGACATCAAGCCGGCCAACATTTTGCTGGCGCGAGACGGGCTGGTGAAGGTGGCCGATTTCGGCCTGGCTCGCACCAGTGGAGAAAAAGCCAACCAGCTCACACAAATCGGCACCACGCTGGGCACGCCACTGTACATGAGCCCGGAGCAGGCTGAGGGTAAGCCGCTCGATGTCCGCAGCGACATGTACTCGCTTGGGGTTACCTGTTATCACATGCTTAGCGGGCGGCCGCCATTTACGGGAGAGACCCCGCTGGCCGTGGCGATGCAGCATGTACGACACGCCCCGGAGCGGTTGGAGAATCTCCGCCCGGATCTGCCTCCCGCCTTGTGCCGCATCGTACACCGCATGCTGGAGAAGGATCCGGCGGATCGCTATCCGAGCCCCAGGGAGCTGCTCCAAGAGTTGCGTGCTTTGGCGATCCCCGACCTCGGCACCGATTGGCCTGCTGATTGGCCCGAGGTCGAGGGCGATTCTTCCGCCGAGGCGGCACATGCCGCCACGGGGCGGCTGCAAAGCCTAATGCAGCTTTCGCGCGAAGCCCAACACAGGACACGCTGGGGGCGGCTGCGGCTCGCCCTGCTTGTGCTGGCGGGCCTGCTGGCCGGCGCTGCATTCGCCTGGGTGCGCCGCGAGCCCTTTCTGCTGGCTGATCGCCAGGCCGACACCGTGCCGCGCCAGCGCACCGCAGAAGAGCAGCTTATGTGGGCCAAGCTGGTCCGCACCGAAGAGGCATTTCGCGCGGTGGAGACGTATTATCCCGAATCCACCTATCACGTTCGCCGTGCACACCAGGACCTGGCGCGGCTCTACCTAGCACAAGACCGCCTGGACGAGGCCATGCTGCTCTTGGACGAACTGGCACGCCTGGATGCGGACCCCGAATTCCGCGCCTTTGGCCTGGCCGGTCAGGCGTTTGTGCACGCGCGGCGCAACGAGTATGCCCAAGCCCTCCAGGCGCTCGCCGAACTGCAACCCCTGGCCCTCAGGCTCGACTGGCAGATGAGTTCCCTGGTGCGCGCCAGTGTGGCGCGCCTGCGGCGCCACATGGACGAACAGACCGAGGCGGCCTGGGATCAGCTCGTCCACAGCCTGCCTGCTGAACCCGACGAAGACGACGCAGCCGAGGACGGATCGCCAGAGTGACCTAGCTAAGGCACGCCCTGCGGGCCCGTCTCCGCAAGAAACCGCAATCGCCAGCGGGCGCATCCGGACATTGGGCAGAACGCACGCGCCGCCACTTTGTCCGGCTAGCGATCGGCCCGGCGGCACACAAACCGCATCAGCCCCCAGATCCAGCCCGCGCGAAAACGGATCGCCTCGCTCACCTCAAAACCCTCCTGCTCCAGCATCTCTCTGCACGCGCGTAGCGAATAGGTCCGCTGAAATGCCCGGTCGGTCCAACGCAGCCAGATGCCGCACAGCTTGCAGGCCAGGTAATCGTCGCACCAGTCCACCAGCATCAAGGTTCCCGTGCGCCTCAGTACGCGGTGCATCTCTCGCAACGCCTCGCGCGGACGCGAGAAATAATGGAAGCTATTGGCACACACAACGTAGTCGAACGACGCATCCGCCAGGCCGAGCGACGCTGCGTCCCCCACCAACCAGGTAACCGTGCTGCACTCGAGCTTCTCCCGCGCCCGCTCGAGCATGCTGGGGCTGAGGTCGACGCCGGTGATACGTAGCCCCGGCCAGCGCGCCAGCAGCAGCTTCTCTAACTCTCCCGTGCCGCAGGCCACGTCGAGCAGCACCTCTCGCCCTTCGCACCGCAGCGCCTCGACCACGGCCCGCAGTGTTGCATCGATGTACGGCCGCCAGCGCCGGTCGTACACGGGCGCGAGCCGATCGTACGCCTCGCGAACAAGATCGGCCTTCGATCTTTTTGCTAAGCTCATGAAGCAGGCATGCCGAATCAGCCGGGCAATCTAGCCGCCGCACGAGTGAATTGCTAGGTAGCTCTAACAACTCCGCGCTACGCAGGCCCAGTCCCAAGCTTAACTCAAGACGCGCGCCGCGGGCCGCATATGACAGCTCTGGTGGTAAGCGCGATGAGCCAACCCTACTTGCTATCCGACGCTCGAAGAGCCGACCCGTCTCGCCATAGCAACCAGCCAAACAGCACCGCCAGCCCCAGTGCAGCCCACTGGTAACCGGTCAAGCCCAGCCACAGCCGCGCCTCCGGACGGATGAATTCGCTCGCCAACCGATAGGCCGCGTATGCCAATATGTACAGCTTGATGAGCTGCCCGCGGCACCAGCCGCGCCGCACCGCCGCCCACAGCAGCACGGCCGCCGTGAGGTGGAAGATCGACTCGTAAACCTGCGTGGGATGGCGTCGCAGCCCGTCTCCCGCGTCGATGCCCCAGGGCAGCGTGGTGGGCGTGCCGTAACAACAACCGGCGGCCAGGCATGCCCAACGGCCGATGCCAATGCCCAGCGCAGCCGGTACCGCAAAGCTGTCTCCCGTGCGCACGCGCACGTCGAGCGACCACTTGGCCAACTCGACGCCGAGGTACCCGCCTGCCAGGCCCAGCAGCAGGGTCTTGCCGCTAGCCAGCCATGCCGTGCCACGGCAAAACGCCTCCCAGTCTGCAAACAAGAACGGCAGCCGTGCGGCCACCAGCCCCCCGCATAGCGCCCCCAAACAGATTCCCAGGCGCTGTCCGCCCGTAAGGCCAAGCCTGCGCTGGCTGCTCCTCGCCGCGATCAGCCCAGCCAAGATTGCAAGGGCCATGATCCCCGTGTGCGTCCAGGGAACGTTAGCCATGCGTTAAGAGTCCGAAGCATGCTGGCGAAGCGGCGGCAGCGGCACGTGGCCGTTGCGATACAGCACGTTGTAAGCGCAGAAGGGGATCACGTGTCCTGTAGGCAAAACGTGGTGGATGCAGCACTTCATCAGCCGCCGCACGTCGAAGTTGTACGCATCGAGGAACGAGGTAATGGTGATGCGAAACACGTCTGCCGAAGAGAGCTGCTCGGCCAATGCGCGTGCGAGAAACTCCTCGGCAGCTCCATCGTCGGCCATGGGCATTGCGGAGGGACAGGCATCAATGCCTGCGGGACGATGCAACCCGTCTAGGACCGGAAGAGCACGCGCCCCATCGTGCGATTCGGCCTGCGCACCTCCGGAGTCGGCGCCGCGGCACTGACCCGCGCAGCACGCCAACCTGGCCAGGTACTGCTCAACCAGTTTGCGCGCCCGCGGCCGTGTGAACGTAATTCCGTTCGCCAAGAGTTCGGGATAGGTACGTGCGTCAATCCAGCGTAATAGCGGCACCACCCTACCGCCATGACGGTAGGCATACGCCAGGCTGTGGCAGTTGGGATGTGCGCACGGCAGCGGCATGAAGTCGCCGGGCTCGAACAAGCCGCCGGTTTGTTCGCACACGCCGCGGATGCAATCAGGAAAGGTGATCCGCTTCTCCAAGTCGCTTGTCAAGACATGGCGGCCCGAATACGTGGCCGGTTGAAAGCTGACGCCCGTGATCCACGGCCGCTTAAGTCCAAAGCGTACGATCGCCCCGAGTTCGTCGTCATTCACGCCGGCTTCAACCGCCGCCACCAAGGTGATCCTTACGCCTGCGGCACCCAATGCCTCGATAGCACGCAGCTTGGTCTCCAGCAATCGCTCGCCCCGCAGCGCCAAGCTGGTCGAGTGCTTGAAGCCATCGAACTGCAAATAGACCTCAAGCTTGCTGCCGTGTTGTGCCAGCGCCGCCACGAACGCTGCGTCGTGCGCCAGGCGGATGCCGTTGGTATTCACCATCACCACGTCGATCGGCTGCCGGCAGGCATACTCAAGCACCTCGAGAAACTGGGGGTGGATGGTCGGTTCGCCGCCGGAAAGCTGCAACACCTCCGGCCGCCCCTCGACCTCCACCAGCCGGTCGATGGCGCGGCGGCAATCGTCTACACTCAGATGCCGGCCGCCGGGGGCGCTGGCCGCATAGCACAAGGGGCAGGTGAGATTGCAATTGCTGGTGATCTCCACCAGGCCAACGCAGGTGTGCTGCTCGTGCTCGGTGCACAGGCCGCAGTCGAAGGGGCAGCCGCGCCGCGGTTCGACGCCGAACGCGGCCGGCAGGCGGGCAGGCACCGCATACTCCAGGCGATCGTAAAGCGCCGCATCGCTGCACACAAAGTCTTCGCGCACGCCGTGTGTGGGGCAGCGCTTGCGAAAATAGACTCGGCCGCTGCGGACAACGATTTTAGCAGGTACAAGCGCCAGGCACTCCGGGCACAGGCTTTGCGTAGTGCCCAGGAAAACATGGTCGCGCAAAACGATGTTTGGTTCCGCGGCCACCGGCGCAGCCAGCGCTCCCTCCTCGGGCCGCATAACAGGCACGGCAAGGGCGTCCGGGCCTTGTCCCCAGACACCGCCGGCGGCTAAATGCGCCGGCGCTGGTTCGCCGTGCGCCACGGCCTCGCGCGGCTGCTGCGTTACGGGCTTCATCTTCGTCTCTTCCACAGCGGCCTGAGGAGCAGCAACATGCCGATGCCGGCTACTAGCCCTCCCAGTCCGCCGCCCCACAGTGCAACGGGGATGACATCCCACCCCCTGGCAACGCCCAGGACCTCGCTGCCGGCCGCTGCCGCAAAGCAACTGCCGAAGAACGCCGCTGTGGCCGCCATGCTCACGGTGACCATCGTCACGAACGAGACAGCGAGCGAACTCATCAGCGCGGCGAACCACTCCTCTGGTTTTGGCTGTATGCTGCCGGCACCGGCTGTGATCACCCACGTTCGCACCATAGCGGGCAAAATCACGATGGCCAGGCCAATGCCCAACCCCGGCCAGTTGAGTCCCACACCCAGGCAAAGCGCAGCCAGGGTTGTGACCGTGAGCAGGCCGCTAATGCTGAAGGTGATGCGCAGCGGCTCGGGCGGCGGAGGAGGGCCGAGCAGCTCCGCATCGATGACCGCGCTGTGGGGTGCAATGGCCGCGCCGCACAACCAACAGGCACGTCCTTGCGGGGCCACGGCAGCCCCGCAGTCGGGGCAATACACAACCGGCGTAGCATCGTCTGGCATGTTCAGCTACCTAATCACGATTGGCCGACACCGCACGTACCCATTGCCAAGGGCGAGATCGCCTCGCCCATATCACGCGCCTCAGTCATTTTTTGCGCCCTCACGCTCCGGAGGCGGGGCCCGCCGAAGGTAATCCTCGGCCAGCCGGCGGACGTAGCGGGCCATTTGGCCCAGGACCACGCCACACAAGAACAGCGCCAGCAGCACCATGGCCTGCTCGTGCCGTGGCACACGCAGGTCTCTCTGCGTGCCGAACCGCGCATAGCCCAGCAAGAACACGTAGCCGGCCATGCAAGCCGCCGCAGCGCATTGCACCAGGCGCAGATTGAACCGCAGTGCCGCCAATAGCATCACCAGAAAATAGCCGACCACCAACGGGCTCTTGGGACCGTCGGCCACCACGAGGATCGAGGTGAGCAGGACCACGTCCATGCACGTGGTTGCGTACTTCAGCCACCCGGGAAACCACTGCTGCCGCAGGGTCATCAGCACGCCCAGGCTGAGCATGGCCCACAAAAGGGCCAGCATAGTGATCCGCACGTGGAACTGCTGGTCGACCCCTGGCAAAGGAGGCAGCGCAATTGCCCCGAGCCGCACGCCGTAGTAGTTGACCAGCTCGATGAGGTAAAAGGCCCCGATCCCGCAGATGCGCAGCAGGTTCGCCCGGGCCTCCGCCTCATACTCCTGCCAGCGGCTGACGATGTACCACTGCCGGTCAGATGGGCGCGTCGGCGCCTGCGGAGCCGCTGTCACGGCATACTCCTGTGTGCTGTCTTGCCCCCAACCTCGTGGCACGGTCGCATGCAAACGGCTGTAGCCACACTGCTCGACCGAAAACGATCTTCGGCCCCCAATGTAGCCAGTGGAGCCATCGCCCGCCAGCCGCCCCTGCGAACATGTTTCCCAGACGTGCGCGCCGCCAGAGAGCTTCAGACGCCACAGAGCCCTGCTTGCCGCACCTGTGGGCCTGCTACCCGCCCAGCCCGGCCGCCTCCGGAAAGGTGCTAGCCGCCTCCTGCTGGAAATTTGCGTCCAGGCAGCGCATGCTATGGGCCGGCACCCAATCTTGCAGCTTTTGGATCCATCACATGCCCTGGGAATTCAATTGCCAGTTTTGCGGCAGCCGTCTCCGCGTGCCGGACAACACCTCTGGCAAGCGTGCCCGCTGCCCAGCCTGCGGTGCGGAACAGGTCATCCCTCAACCGGGATCGCTTGAATTCGCTCCGCCCGTACAGTCATCTGGTCCCCAGTTCGCGCCTGCGCTAGGCAGCGGCTCAGACCAGGGCGTGTATCCCCTGGAGAGTCCCTTGGCAAGCCCCTATCAGGCGCCACGCGCTCCGGGGGTGTCTGCGCTCGGTTCGGCGGCCGCCAGAGAGCGTGTCCGGGCTCCTGCAATCGCGATGATCGTGTTGGCCAGTGTGTGCCTGGGGGTGCTCGTTCTGGTGATCTTGATCTTCGGAGTAGCGCTGGCCGTTGGTGCCGAGTTTGAGGCGAAGAACACGGTTCAGATGTTTCTGGGTGTGATCCAGCTCATCGTCAGCGTGCTTATGTTGGTGGGGGGTATCAACATGCTCAAGCTGCAGAATCGGGGGATGGCGATGGCGGGCGCGATCCTGGGCATGATTCCCGCAATCTCCCCCTGTTGCCTGCTGGGGCTGCCATTTGGCATCTGGGCCATATCGGTACTGAACGATCCCCAAATTCAGCGTGCGTTTCGCTAGGAAGTCATAGCCTTGAACATCGAGTTTCGCTGTGCCACGTGCGGCCAACTTTTGCGCGTGCCGGGCGAAGCGGCCGGCAAGATGGCGCGTTGTCCCATGTGCCAGACCGAGCAGGTGGTGCTGCCTCCAGCGCCGGCCGCGGTACCCTCGCTGGAGGAGAACCCCTATGCGCCGCCGCTCGCCGTGCCGCCTCCGGTTACGGGCGCGGCCGCGGCACGCCAACCGCTGATCCCCACGCCGTTGAAGGTAGGGGAGTGTTTCTCCGCGGCGTGGAACATCTATCTCGCCAACGTGGGCATGTGTATTGCCGTTTACTTGGCTGGGGAGTTCATCAGCCAGGCGCCGGGCATGTTCATCCAGATGCTGGCTGCCGTTGTGGAAGAGGCGCGTGGAGGAGTTGAAATTGTATTCCTGATGCTGGTGATGCCAGTCCTCATTGCAGGCATAGTGCTTTCTTTGTGGCTGACGGCGGGACGCATGTCGTTCTTTGTAAAGACCGCAAGAGGCGTTTCACCCGAGTTCGTCGAGCTGTTCAAGGGCTGGCGGAGCGTCGTGAGATTTTTTTTGCTGGGATTGATGTTGACGGCCGCAGGAATGGGCTTATTCTTCGTCGGCGGCCTCGTTGTTGCCCTTGTTGCTGCCATCGTGGGCGGCGCGGGAGCGGACGAGCTGGTCGTAGTGATCTTGATTCCGCTTCTGATTATAGGAATAGGCACATACATCTATTTGCTGCTGCGGTATGGAATGAGCTTCTATTTGGTAGTGGACCGCGATCTGACAGTCGGCGACGCTTTGCGGACGTCTGCCAAGATTACCGCAGGCAATGTGATGAGCCTGTTCGTGCTGGCCATGCTTAATGGTCTGTTAGCGATCGCTGGCTACCTGGCTTGCTGTGTAGGAATCTTCTTCACCTTGCCTCTGACATCGATGATTTTCACCGTTGCCTATTTGCAGATGAGCGGGCAGACGTTAGCGACTACGGCCACTCGTGGGTAGCCGGCCGTGTACCTGGGGATAGAAATTGGCGGTACCAAGCTCCAGCTTGGCGTGGGAACCGGATCCCTTTCGCGCTTGGAGCGGCTCGTGCGGTTGGCCGTCGACCGGTCACGGGGGGCAGCAGGTATTCTGGAAGATATCTGCCGCTCGGCCGGGCAGCTCATCGAGACCTTCAGGCCGCAACGCGTTGGCATCGGTTTTGGCGGACCTGTCGATGTAGCAAAAGGCCGCGTGGTAACGAGCCACCACGTTTCGGGCTGGGACGGCTTTCCCTTATCGCAATGGTGCGATGAGAACCTGAAGCTGCCCGCAGTTCTGGGTAACGATGCCGACCTGGCAGCGCTCGCAGAGGCTAGGTTTGGTGCTGGGCGGGGCGCCTCTCCGGTGGTCTACGTGACGGTCGGCACGGGCATTGGAAGCGGCCTGGTGGTCGATGGGACGCTCTATCGCGGCGCCGGGCTGGCCGCCATGGAACTAGGCCACCTGCGGCTTGGGCCCGGCGCGGCGCCGGACGGAATCTTAGAGCGAGCCGCCAGCGGTCTGGGCATCGCCGACGCCGCGCGGCGGCTGCTGGCAGCCCCCACTGCCAGCCCAGCGGACGTACAAGACCTGCTTGCACGGGCCGGCAGCATGGAGCGTCTTACGGCACGCCACGTGGCGGAGGCTGCTGAGGGCGGCAATACACTGGCACGCCGCGTGATGGAGGGCGCGTGCGACGCACTGGGTTGGGCATTGGCCCAGGCCGTCACCTTGCTGTCGCCCGCAGTAATCGTGGTGGGAGGCGGAGTCTCGCTGGCGGGAGAGCGGCCGTTCTTCGCCCCGCTGCGCGAGGCAGTAGCCCGTTATGTTTTCCCACCGTTGGCAGGGTCTTACCGTCTCATGCCCGCTGCGTTGGGCGAGGATGTGGTCGTACACGGCGCCATCTTGGCTGCGAAAGGCATGCAGCAAACCTGATCCAGGTAAAGCAAGGCGCTGCGCGAGCGAAATACCATCAGCAGGCCGTGCGACATCGCGTACCTGAGTGCCGGAAGGCAGCGCCAACGCGGGAATCGCGCCTGCCCTGGCCCCAGATACCCCGCAGGAGCCACACATTTTTGGCCCAGCGCAAGCGCGGCGGCATAGCCGCAAGCGCCACGCTGGGAACATGGCCGCGCAGCGCTGAGCATGTTGGTTTCCCGAGGCTGCTTGTGTTCCCGCTTGGCGGCCGTACCATGCTGGGAGCCGCCATGTGCAACCAAGCCTGCCGGTCCGCCTGATTGACTCCAACTCCGCCGCACCATGCCTAAAATGGCGGGGCGTGTGCGTCGCTGTTTTGCTTGAACGCTCCTTGTCTGGCCAGCCTGGCTCTAAACTGTTGCCGGTGTTCCCGTGATTTACCTTGGCGGCACGCTTTACCTACTTGCCTTGCTGGCCGGGTGGTTGCTCAACCTGATCGGCCTGCCGGGCAACTGGTTGATGGTGGGCGCCGCGGCCGTGTGTGCGTGGCTGGCGCCACCAGAGTCTCGATTGCACGTCGAATGGCTCACGGTGGGACTGCTGGCGGCAATGGGGGTCTTGGGAGAGATCGCAGAGTTTGCCGCGGGGGCGGCGGGTGCGCCGCGTAGGGGGGGCAGCAAGCGAGGGGTTGTACTCTCGGCGCTATTCGCGGTGGCCGGGGGGGTGATCGGTGCGGTGGTGGGCACCCCAATACCAGTTATTGGCAACGCCGTGGCCGCCGTGCTGGGTGCCGCCATTGGCTCGGCAGCCGGAGCCGTGCTGGGGGAACGCTGGAAGGGGCGAGAGCTGAGCCACAGCCTAGAAGTGGGCCAGGCCGCCTTTTGGGGGCGGCTGCTCGGTACGCTGGCCAAAACGGTTGCCGGTACCGCCATCCTCGCCACGGCCCTGGCATCCGCCGTGGTCTGAGGCTGATCGCAGCGAATACCCTGAGTGGCGGAGGCGGCGGCGCGGGCCCATCAACGTACCCGCTACCGCTGCAACAGCCAGACGCCGTCCGCAGTGCGCGGCGGCTATTTCAACCCCACTCTGGGCACTCGCGACTCGCCGTTGACAACCAGCTTGTCCTCCCGCGCAAGCCAGCCGATGGCCTGCATCACCAGGTCCCTCGGCAGCCGCAGTTCCTTAACCACGCGGGCCAGCGTGAGAGGGCCCTTGTCGTGCAGCAGGTGCCACACAGCGCCCGCCGTCTCGCCAATCTGTTCCAAGTTGCATTGGGTGGAGGTAGCGGCCATGAAACCCTCCGTGCGAGATGTAACAGGAGCATCGGGGGGCGCCACCTCTACGGCCCCCCACGACGCCGAATTGTACCGGCGAATATACCGCACACGCCCCCCTCTGCTCAAGCTGCTGCGGGCGTATCGCCAGCCGCCCACAACAGCCAATATACTGCACGCTGTGAGCGACGAATTGGAAATCCTGCTGCGTGAGCTGGCTGGTGCTGCGTCGTTCTCGCCTGCGCAGCGCAGCGAATGGGCGAGCCGCATGCGCCGCTTTCAACTCCGTTCGACCGAGGAGGCGATGCGGATCCTGGCTGCCATAGAGGATTGGCTGACGGCTGAGCCAAAGCTCCCGAGCGAGGACGACCCGGCGCTGGCCGCCGCGCTCGAAGGTGTCTATCGCGCGCAGGTCATGGCGGTGCGCGGCAATCCGCCCGGCTTCGCAGCCGGCTTCTCGCCCGCCGCACTGGCTAGCATACGCCGTCTGTACACACTTCTGGGGGCGAGCAGCCGCAGCCGCCACTGGTTGTTGGCCGCTCTGGCGACCTCTCCAGCCTATGCGGGCCTGGAACTATTCGCAGAACTGGCCGCGGGCGACCCGCCGCTCGAAGCCCACGCTGCCGCCGTGGCATTTGCACCCCTCTTTCAGCAACGCCGTTTGGAGCCAGGTGCCTTGTTCCCTACGCTGTTGGGCGGTCTTTCTCACCCGAGCACAGCAGCCGCCGTGCTGGACCTGGCGAATTATGTGAAGCGCAAGGGCCTGGTTGCCGAGCATCCGGCCGCCCCGCGTGCGGCCATGTTGATCGACCTCTTGGGCCAAACCGCCTTGCGTTTGGAACAGATCGAAGAGCACCCGGAGCGGCTCGCGACCGATGTGCAGGAGATCTCAAGGATTGTCAACGAGGGCGTGACCCTGGTGGTTGTGTTGTGCGATGCGCTGGCACTCATAGGCGAGAGGTCGGCGTGCGGCAAGCTCTATCAGGCAATGCGGCTGGCCAGCCGGCGCGTGCGGGTCGAGGCGGCGGCCGCGCTCGCCAGACTGGGCGATGAAGCGGGCCTTGATGTGCTAGCCGAAATGGCAGCCGAACCTGTCGTTCGCAAACGCGCTCTTGCCTACCTGGCAGAACTGGGGCATCCAGAGCGTGCGGCCGCAGAGTGGCGCACCCCCGAGTCTCAAGCCATTGCAGAGCTTGCCGCATGGCTGGCTGAGCCGACGCAGCTCGGCCTGGCGCCAGCCCACCTTGAGGTGATCGACTCCTGCGTGCAGTACTGGCCCGGGTATCATGAGCCGCAGCAGTGCTTCTTGATTCGCTTCGAGTACCGGCGCGCGAGCGAGTCTTGGGCAGGCATCGGCATTGCCGGCCCACTGGTATATGCCTTGCTGGTCGACCTTGTCGATCTGCCGCCGGCAGAAATATACGGCACTTACGCGGGCTGGCACGCTGAGCATGAGGAGATCGAAGAGATTCTGGCCGAGGATCTGGATGAGCGGGACCGTGCCCTGTGGCAGCAGATCGCCCGTCACCTGCGTTCTCAGGGCTATGACGCTCCGGAGCTGGTTCTGCTGGGCCGGTTCTTCGGCGAGGAGCAGTTTGTGGCGGAGGCTCAGACACAAGGGCAGCCTGGCGTGGTGATCTACGAACACGGCCGGATTCACTGGTTTCCCACCGCGCGCACCCGGCGGCCGCCTGGGCCCAAAGAGGTGTATTGGCGATTCAAGGGACGCAAGCTGTTGGCCGCGCTCAATCGGCAGGCTTGAGCTGGGCCAAGCCCTGAACGGCCAGAGGCTGCCTACCGCGGCCCCATCCGCAGGGCACCATCGATGCGGATAACAGAGCCGTTGAGCATGGGGTTCTCGATAATGTGCACAGCCAGGGCCGCAAACTCGGCAGGCTTGCCCATGCGGCTGGGAAAGGGAATCTGTGCTGCCAGGCTGGAACGCAGTTCTGGCGTCAGGGCCGCAATCATGGGCGTGTCGAACGTACCGGGGGCGATGGCTGCCACGCGAATGCCGTGTTGGGCCAGGTCGCGTGCGAGGGGCAAGGTCATTCCAGCCACTGCTGCTTTGCTGGCCGCATAGGCCGCCTGGCCGATCTGCCCTTCGTAGGCCGCAATGCTGGCCGTATTCACAATCACGCCGCGTTCGCCCTCGGCGTTCGGAGTGTTTCGCACCATGGCAAACGCTGCAAGCCGCACGACGTTGAACGTTCCGACCAAGTTCACCTGAACCACTCGCGTAAACAATTCCAGGTCGTGCGGACCATCTCGACCGAGCACCCTGGCTGCCGCCAAGATGCCCGCGCAATTCACCGCCCCCCACAGACCGCCAAACTTCTCAACCGCAGCATCTACCGCGCGCTGCACGCAGGCGGTATCTGTCACATCGGCCGCGACAAAGCACGCTGAACGCCCGATCGAAGCGGCGGCACGTTCTCCCGCCTCGGCATCTCGATCGACAAGCACGACCTCGGCCCCGCGCCGCGCGAGTTCCTCTGCGCACGCACGGCCCAGTCCGCTGCCCGCACCAGTCACAAGGAACGCTCGGCCTGCAACCTCCATCACCCATTCTCCCAGAACACCTGAGCCGCACCGTAGATCGCCGTGGCTCGCGGGCAACCCGCCGCGTCCTATCGTAACCGTGGGAGTCCAAGCCGGCCATCGGCGCGGCTGCCCAACCTCTCCGTAGCCCATCCATTGAGTCTGCTCCATTCTCACGGCAGGGCAAAACGGCAGCCGACGATGCCAAAGCAACCACCCCGCGTATTGACGGTTTGCTCCGTAGCTGCGGCATCGTGCCGCAGGGCGCAGCGGCCGCACTCGTCCGGGTGCGAGCTTGAGAATCCTCTCTTCGACGTGAAGCAACGTGACGGCGGCAAAAACGCCTTGAGCTTCGCCGCACCATAGCCCGCCTTTGTAAGGGGGGTGTAGTGGTGCCCCCTGAGTAACCCGGGCATGATGCTCATCACCACCGACCATGTTTCGGTAGAGCACTGAGGGACTGGCTACTGCCGCACACCCAAGTCTTCTCTTCGCTGCCGGGTGCCCGCCCGGCGCCTGAGGCTGGATACTGCTTGCCATCGCACCCTGGAGCGGGGCCGCATGGAAGCCTAAAGATTGCCCGCTCCCGCTCCCGACGCCCCCTGCCTCTCTTACTACGGGGCAAGAAGTTGGCGGCTTGCGCATCCCTGCACAGGCGAGAACGTCTGTGCCCCGTAGAGCAAGCGTCCTCGCTTGCTCAGGCAGGGCAAACACGTTCGGCAGTTCTGCACAAGCGAGGACGCTTATGCTACGGCGAGGACGCTTATGCTACGTAGAGCAAGCGTCCCCGCTTGCTCAG